>Ga0209816_1000162_pt1 | contig 55407 bp, 56 predicted proteins | sample CoawatmetaG01DNA_FD_187509 | JGI IMG/M metagenome (GOLD analysis project Ga0209816, IMG submission 187509) | Marine microbial communities from the West Antarctic Peninsula - Coastal water metaG017-DNA (SPAdes) (version 2) | ecosystem: Environmental > Aquatic > Marine > Coastal ...
TTAATTCAAAGATAAATAGAATTGATCAAGAGCTTACATTTCCTTTTGAGATTCCTAATGATTATAAAAAAACTGAACTATGACATTTCAACATAGGCTACAATCAGGGCTTTTCTTATTTATAGTTTTTTTTAACCTTCAATTCGTAACTGCTCAAAAGGATAGCAGGTTGGGTTTGGAAGAAAAAAAAATTCAAATTCAAAAAGAAATAAAAGCTATCAATGAAATGCTTTTTGATAATAAAAAGAAAAAAGCAGTAGTTTTTTCAGATATTGAAAATTTGAATTATAAAATTCAGCGTAAAGAAGAGCTAGTAAAGCTTACAAACCAACAAATTAATTTTTTAGAAGAGGAAATAAAACTAAATATTAGTCAGCAAATAGAGTTAGAGTCTCAATTAAAAGAAGTAAAAGAGGCTTATGGAAAAATGATTTTAAAATCATATAAAACTAAATCTGGGAAGAACAGAGTAATGTTCTTACTGTCTTCAGAAACTTTTTTTCAAGCCTTTAAAAGAGTTCAATACATGAAACAGTATGCAACTTTTAGGAAAAATCAAGGATTAAAAATAACACTATTATCAAATAACCTTAAGGCTGCAAATGAAGTGTTATTAGTTAAAAAAAACGAAAAAGAAGAGCTTATACTCAGTAATCGAAAAGTTCAAAAATCCTTAAAAAACGAAAAAAATCAGGTTAATGAAATTGCATACGAACTAAGAAAAAAAGAAAAAAAGTATAAAAAAGAAATTGTAAAAAAACAAATACTGTCCTCAAAAATAGATAAAGAGATAGAGAAGTTAATAAGGGAAGCTATTGCCAGGTCTAATAAAAATAATAAAAAATCAAAAAGTTTTGATTTGACACCTGAAGCAAAAGCTTTGGCCAAAAAGTTTATTTTAAATAAAGGAAAATTGCCTTGGCCAGTATTAAGAGGCGTTGTTATTCAGAAATTTGGAACCCAGCCTCATCCTGTTGTTAAAACAGCAAAAATTAAAAGTAATGGGATTGTTATTGCAACTCCAAAATTTGAAAAAGTTAAAACGGTATTTGAGGGTACTGTTTTATCAGTTTTACAGTTTAAAGGCAGTAATCCAACTATTTTAATTCAACATGGAAATTATATCTCTGCTTATAAAAACCTTTCTAAAGTTTATGTTAAAAAAGGAGATACAGTTTTATCAAGTCAAGAAATAGGTCAGGTGTTCACAAATAATTCAACCGGGCAGTCAACTATACAGTTTAGTATTTTTGAAAAGACAACTCCAATGAATCCCTTGTTGTGGATATTAAAAATGTAGTTTATTTATATTTAGGCAACATTTTCATTAAATATTTTCCTAAAATGTCAAATTCCAAATTCACCACGCTGCCAACAGTAAAGTTTTTAAAATTAGTGTTAGAATAAGTATAAGGAATAATTGCTACGCTAAAACTATTTTCGTCTGATTCTACGACCGTTAAGCTAACGCCATTTACTGCTATAGAGCCCTTTTCAACCGTAATATTTAAAGAAGCATCATATTTAAAGACATATTCCCAACTTCCATTTGTTTCATTAGCTTTCGTGCATTCTCCTACTTGATCTATGTGCCCCTGAATCATGTGTCCATCTAAACGAGCTCCTATTTTCATTGCACGCTCTAAGTTAATCTCCTCTCCTACCTTCCAGCTACTAATATTAGTTTTACTAATAGTTTCTCCAATAGCAGTTACAGTATAGGTATTGTTTTTTATTTCAACAACCGTCAAACAAATCCCATTGTGAGAGACGCTTTGATCTATTTTAAATTCAGAAACGAGCTTACTGGAAAGAGTAATATTCAGGTTTCCTTTATTAGCTACCAAGTTTAAAACGACACCATTATCTTCTACAATTCCTGTAAACATATTCTTTATTTTATATATATATTTAATGTGTAAAATTAGCAATAATAAATTTACATTATATATGGAAGAAAAAACATTGCCAATTGTAGGAATATCTTGTGGAGATCCAAATGGAATAGGGATTGAAATCATTTTAAAATCACTTCAAGATAAAAGGATTCTAGATTTTTTTACCCCGGTTATTTTCTCAAATAACAATGTAATTAACGATCAAATTAAAGCACTTGATATAGATATACAGATTAATAAAATTAATTTAAATCAAAAGCCATTAATTGGAAAAGTAAATATTGTTAATTCTTGGGAAGAAACTTTTAAAACAGAATTTGGTAAGCCTACAGAAAAATCAGGAGAGCTTTCTTATTTATCATTAGAAGCGACAACAAATGCTTTAATTGATTCTAAAGTAGACGTTATGGTTACTGCTCCAATAAATAAAAATAATATTCAAAATGAAAACTTTGAATTTCCAGGACATACAGATTTCCTGGCAAACAAATTAAAAGGAGATAGTTTAATGTTTATGGTAAATGACGACTTAAGAGTAGGGTTATTAACAGACCATATTCCAATAAAAGATATATCCTCTAGTATTTCTTTAGAAAAAATAACAAAAAAAATTAAAATAATGGAGCAATCACTTCAAATAGATTTTGGAGTTCAAAAACCTAAGATTGCAGTTCTTTCAATAAACCCACATGTCGGTGATGGAGGAGTAATTGGAAAAGAAGATGATTTAATCCTAACACCAGCTCTTCTGGAAATTTCTAATAAAGGCTCTTTACTATTTGGGCCATTTTCTGCAGATAGTTTTTTTGGATCTAGAACACATGAAAAATATGATGCAATATTAGCGATATATCACGACCAAGGTTTAATTCCCTTCAAAACTCTTTCCTTTGGAGAAGGTGTTAATTTCACCGCAGGGTTAAACAAAATAAGAACTTCCCCTGATCACGGAACTGGTTATGATATTGCAGGTAAAAATCTTGCAAATTCTAATTCTTTTAAAAATGCAATTTTTTGTGCAATAGAGATTTTTAAAAAAAGAAAATTAAACGAGAAAATCAATGAAAACCCTTTATTGAGCTCAAAAACAAAAACGATTAGAAAATAGATCAATTCTATTTTCAAAATTTCTTATATTCGCCGATTCAAACTAAAAGTTAATGCTTTTTTTAAATCAATTTGTAATTAATTTTACCGGATTAAAAGAAGGAGAACACAGTTTTGAGTTTAATTTAGATAACAAGTTCTTTGAACATTTTGATTATAATGATTTTAATAGCTGCCGACTAAATGCGGAAGTTAAGGTAAATAAGAAGTCCAGTTTATTGGAATTTACCTTTATCTCCAAAGGAATTATAAATATTAACTGCCACGTTTCAAACGAACCTTTTGATTATTCAATAGAAAATAAAATGAAATTGGTTGTTAAATTTAGCTCGGAACTAATTAATGATAACGAGGAATTACTGATTTTACCAGTTGGGGCATCTCAGTTAAACGCAGCACAGTACTTATTTGAAATGATAATACTATCTTTGCCTATTAAAATTATTCATCCTGGAGTAGAAGACGGTTCGTTAGAATCGAAAACTTTAAATAAACTAAAGGAGATAGAGTCAAATGTAAAAGAACAAAATTCTAAAAACGATCCCAGGTGGGATAAATTAAAAGATTTAATATAATAAACAAATTATGGCACATCCTAAAAGAAAAATTTCTAAAACTAGAAGAGATAAAAGGAGAACGCATTACAAGGTTGCAGACTCTCAAATAGCAACTTGTAAAACAACAGGTGAAGCACACCTTTACCATAGGGCTCATTGGCATGAAGGAAAACTTTACTACAGAGGAAAGGTTTTAATTGATAATGCTGCTCAAGCAGAAGCATAAATTGCATTAGCTAAAAAAGCATTTTTGATGTTTTTTGATGTTTTTTCGCCTTTTTTTGACGTTTTTTGATGTTTTTTGCCTTTTTTTGTCATTTTTTCCTCATTTTTGATTAATATTAGAAATATTTAATTTGAAAAAAATTCACGCTTCAATTAGTGCAGTTGGATCTTATTTGCCTGAACAAACTTTATCAAATTCTGATTTAGAAAAAATGGTTGATACCAATGATGAGTGGATTACAATCAGGACAGGAATTAAAGAAAGAAGAATTTTAAAGAAAGGATTAGGAGTTTCTTTTATGGCAATTAATGCTGCTAAATCTATAATAGAAAAAAAAAAGGTTAACCCACTAGACATTGACATGGTCATTGTCGCAACAATCACCCCGGACATGCATGCAACTGCTACAGCGGCTTATGTTGCTTCTGAAATCGGAGCTAATAATGCTTTTGGATATGACTTGAGTGCAGCTTGCTCAGGATTTTTATTTGGAATGTCTACTGCTTCAGCATTCATAGAGTCTGGACGTTATAAAAAAATTCTTTTAATAGGAGCAGACAAGATGTCTTCAATTGTAGACTATTCTGATAGAAACACATGTATTATTTTCGGAGATGGAGCCGGCGCTGTTTTGTTAGAGCCAAATTTAGAGGGGTTGGGAGTTCAAGACGAGTATTTACGCTCTGACGGAATAGGTAGAGATTTTTTAAGAATTGAATCAGGAGGTTCTCAAATGCCAACAAGTTTAGAGACGGTAAAAAACAAGAAACATTTTATTTATCAAGACGGAAAGAATGTTTTTAAGCATGCTGTTTCAAAGATGGCTGACGCTTCTGAAGAAATTATGAAAAGGAATAACCTAACGAATTTTGATGTAAATTACTTAATAGCGCATCAAGCAAATAAAAGAATAATTGATGCTACGGCTAACAGAATGGGGATTGTTGACAAGAAGGTCTTGATGAATATTGAAAGATATGGAAATACAACAGCTGCAACAATTCCATTAATATTGTCGGACTACGAGTCTAAACTTAAAAAAAATGATAAGATAATTTTTGCTGCTTTTGGAGCGGGGTTTACATGGGGAGCCATGTATTTAAAATGGGGATACAACAGTTAATAAACTATATATTATGAATATAAAAGAAATACAACAGCTAATTAAATTCGTAGCAAAATCTGGAGTTCACGAAGTAAAAATTGAGTCTAAAGACTTAAAGATAAGTGTAAAAACAGGTGCAACTCCGGGGAAACCGATAATCTATACAGAACCTTCCGAGTTAATTAATCCTGCCTTAGAACAGAATATTGTTAAGGATTTGGTTTCTAGCCAACAAGATGACGAGCCTGTTTCTGACGATCATTTAATTACAATAAAAGCTCCAATTATAGGGACATTTTACAGAAAGCCTGCACCTGATAAAACAAATTTTATAGAAATAGGCGATTTAGTCTCCGAAGGCAATGTTTTATGTGTTATTGAGGCTATGAAATTATTTAATGAAATTGAATCTGAATATTCTGGAAAAATAGTTAAAATTTTAGTCGAAGACGCTTCACCTGTAGAATTTGATCAACCTTTGTTTTTAGTTGATCCTTCATAAACAAAAACTACAAAATGTTTAAAAAAATATTAATAGCTAATAGGGGCGAAATTGCTTTAAGAATAATAAGAACGTGTAAAGAAATGGGGATTAAAACAGTTGCTGTTTATTCTCTTGCTGATCAAGAAAGTTTACATGTAAAATTTGCAGATGAGGCAGTTTGTATTGGCCCAGCTAATAGTGCAGAATCGTATTTAAAAATCCCAAATATAATAGCTGCTGCTGAAATCACTAATGCCGATGCTATTCACCCAGGATATGGTTTTTTATCAGAAAACTCTAGATTCTCCAAAATTTGTGAAGAACATAAAATAAAATTTATTGGAGCTTCAGCAGAAATGATTGACAGAATGGGAGATAAGGCTTCAGCAATAGCTACTATGAAAGAAGCGGGAGTTCCTACAATACCTGGTTCAGAGGGAATAATAGAGTCGTTTTCTGAGGCTAAAAAAATAGCAAAAAAAATAGGATATCCTGTTATGATTAAAGCTACAGCAGGTGGAGGAGGAAAAGGAATGAGAGCAGTTTGGAAAGAAGAAGGCTTTGAGGATTTATGGGAAAGTGCCAAACAAGAAGCCTTGGCCTCGTTTGCAAACGACGAGATGTACATGGAAAAATTAGTTGAAAACCCTCGTCACATTGAGATACAAATAGTAGCGGACAAATACGGTAAAGCTTCTCATTTATCTGAAAGAGACTGTTCTATTCAAAGAAGACATCAAAAGTTAACAGAAGAAACGCCTTCTCCATTTATGACTGATAAATTAAGAGAAAGAATGGGTGAGGCTGCAGTTAGGGCATCAGAATATATAAAATATGAAGGCGCAGGTACCATTGAATTTCTGGTTGATAAAAATAGAAATTTTTATTTTATGGAAATGAACACAAGAATACAAGTAGAGCATCCTATTACAGAACAAGTTATAGATTATGACTTGATAAAAGAACAGATTAAAGTAGCAGCCGGAGTAAGAGTTTCAGGAAAACATTATTTCCCCAAATTACATTCTATCGAATGCAGGATAAATGCAGAAGATCCATATAAAGATTTCAGGCCTTCACCAGGTAAAATTACTAACCTACATCTTCCAGGTGGTCATGGAGTTAGACTGGATACTCATGTTTATAGTGGGTATGTTATTCCTTCTAATTATGATTCGATGATAGCTAAATTAATTGTAACTGCTCAAAACAGAGAAGAAGCTATTCAAAAAATGAGAAGAGCTCTTGATGAATTTGTGATTGAGGGAATTAAAACTACAATTCCTTTTCATAGACAATTAATGGACGACCCTAATTATATTGCTGGAAATTACACAACCAAGTTCATGGAAGAATTTAAAATAAAAGAAGTTTAATTAATTATAAAACCTTTTTCTATAATTTTTTCAGCTATTTGAATTGCATTAGTAGCAGCTCCTTTTCTTAAATTGTCAGCAACGACCCAAAGGTTTAAACTGTTTTTCTCAGAAAAATCTTCTCGGATTCTTCCAACAAAAACCTCATCCTTCCCTTTAGAGAACAGCGGCATTGGGTATTGAAAACTGTCAACATTATCTTTTAACTCCACCCCTTTAGTCTCACTCAATAAACTCTTTATATCGTTAAGCTTAAAAGAATTGTTTAGGGATAAATTAATTGATTCACTGTGACCTCCAACAACAGGAATTCTAACAGCAGTTGCACTAACTTTTATATTATTGTCAAGGATTTTATGAGTTTCGTTAGAAAGTTTCATTTCTTCCTTTGTGTATCCATTATCAAGAAAATCATCACAATGCGGAATAGCATTTTGATAGATAGGATACTGATATGCCATTTCGCTTTTTATACCCTTAGATTCATTTTCTAATTGTTTCAGCGCTTTCATCCCCGTACCAGTAACAGACTGATAAGTAGAAACCACAGCTCTTTTTATACCATATTTTTTATGAATTGGGGCTAAAACCATTAACATTTGAATTGTAGAGCAATTAGGATTGGCAATTATTTTATCATGTTTAGTCAATATGTCTCCGTTAATTTCAGGAATTATTAATTTTTTAGAATCATCCATTCTCCAAGCAGAAGAATTATCAATGACAAAAGCTCCTTTCTCGGCAAATTTTGGAGCCCATAATAAAGAAGTATCACTCCCAACAGAAAAAATAGCAATATCAACTCCTTCTTGTAAAGCTTGTTCTATCCCTATTACATTATATTCATTTTTTAAAAAAGTAATTTTTCTTCCAATTGATGATTCAGATGCGACAAGAAAAAGCTTATCAAAAGAAAAGTGGCGTTCTTTTATTATTTCCATCATTACTCCACCAACCATTCCGGTAGCTCCAATTAAAGCTATTTTCATAAAGAATTATTTTTCCAAAAATAGGCATTTCATTATTTCACACAATTCCTTTAGGATTTTAATTCAAATTTCTAACATATCGTTATAAATAAAACAATTAGCTTAAGACAATTCTTCTAATCCTCGATGAAAGAGCTGTTAAAACCTCGTAAGAAATCGTGCCAATAGTTGAAGCGAACTCCTCTGCCGAAAAGTTTGTATCATCAAATAAAATTACCTGATCTCCTTCTTTGCATTTAATATTAGTAACATCAACCATTACCATATCCATACACACATTTCCTAAAACTTTTGCAAAGGATCCATTTATCATTACTTTTCCATTCCCATTTCCATAAAGTCTACTGATTCCATCAGCATGTCCAATTGGAAGGGTAGCGCTTCTTGTGAGTTTATTTGCAGTAAAACCCTTGTTGTAACCAACAGATTGCCCCTTTTCAATATTGTGAATCTGAGATATAACAGTCTTTAAATTAATAACAGACTTTAAAGAAATAACGTACTTTGGGTCATTTCCAAAGCCATATAGTCCAATCCCAGTCCTTACCATATCAAATTGATAGTTAGAAAAATTCAATATACCAGATGTATTTAGAATATGCTTTTTTACAGTCTCTCCTATTTCTTTTTCAAAAACAAGACTAATTTCGTTAAAAGTATTTATTTGATCTGTTGTAAAAGCAGCCTGATCACTGTCTTCAGAAGCCCCTAAATGTGAAAATATAAACGTAGGCTTAAGTTTTTTGAGTAATAAAATTAAATCTCCAATATCAGCTTTATTAAATCCAAGTCTATTAAGCCCTGTGTTAAACTTTAATTGAAATGGATAGTTTTTTTTTGAGTGTCTGGTTATAGCAATTAAGAATTCTTTTAAAATTCTAAAGGAATAGATGCTTGGTTCTAGTTTATATTTGAAAATTTCATCGAAATCATTTAATTGAGGATGTAGTACTAGAATTGGAGTATTTATTCCATTTTCTCTTAACTCAATTCCCTCATCAACATAAGCAACTGCTAAATAATCTATTTTTTGTGATTCTAATTCTTTAGAAATAATCTTTGAATCTGACCCGTAAGAGAAGGCTTTAACTACAGCCATTATCATAGTTTTCGAATTCAATTTAGAACGCAAAAAGTTTAAATTATTTCTAAGGTTAGGTAGGTTGATCTCAATTTGAGTTTGTTGATTAGTCATTGTTTATTTTTCTCTCTAATAGCCATTTTATTTATAAAAGCCTCCCTTGAAAGTGGCTCGTATTCTGCTTTTTCACCAACCATAACTATGTTGTCATTGGTTTTTTTCCTAAAACTATAACTAGCTAATTTCCCAGTTTTAACGCACACAGCATGAACTTTTGTGACTTCTTCAGCAGTTGCCATTAAACTTGGCATTGGACCAAAAGGATTGCCCTTATAATCCATGTCAAGCCCTGCCACTACAACTCTAAACCCGGAATTTGCTAAGGAATTGCAAACAGTGGTTAGGGTATTACTAAAAAACTGAGCTTCATCAATTCCAATAACATCATAATTATGAGCAAATTTTAGAATTTCTTCAGGTTCTGTAATTGTTGTTGCTGAAATTTCCGTTTTTGCATGAGAAATAATTTTATCGTTTGGATTTCTAGAATCTGTCTTAGGCCTAAAGATTATATAATTTTGATTAGAGAATTCAACTCTTTTTAGCCTTCTAATTAATTCCTCCGTTTTTCCAGAAAACATAGAGCCGCAAATGACTTCTAAGCGACCAGTTGATTTTGTTTTTATATTTTTATTTTCAATCATTTTGAAAGTATTGTTATTATTTTTAAAGTAGTTAACTTTAAACGTTTGACAAATGTGCTAAAATTAATTCAACATGGCAAAACTATATATTGTTCCAACCCCAATAGGGAACTTAGATGACATGACAATCAGAGGCATTAAAGTATTAGAAAGCGTTGACTTAATCTTATGCGAAGATACAAGAAGAACCAAAAAATTACTTAATCACTTTAAGATAGAATCTAAACTAAGATCACATCATCAATTTAATGAGCATAAGGAAGTCCAGCACATGGCTGAAAAGATAAAATCAGGGGAAAATATAGCGTTAGTTTCCGACGCAGGAACACCTGGAATTTCTGATCCAGGATTTTTAATAACTAGGACATGCATAGAAAATGATATTGAAATTGAATGTTTGCCAGGCGCAACTGCTTTAATTCCAGCATTATTAATTAGCGGAATCTCATTTGAAAAATTTATTTTTGAAGGATTTTTACCTGTCAAAAAGGGAAGAAAAACACGACTTGATAATCTAAGCGAAGAAAGCAGGACTATGGTCTTTTATGAATCTCCTCATAAATTAATACGTACTCTAAATAATTTTTCTGATGTCTTTGGAGCTGAAAGAAGAATTTCGGTTTCAAGAGAATTAACCAAAATATATGAAGAGACTCTAAGAGGCACTGTCTTAGAATTAATTAATCATTTTCAAGAAAAATCTCCAAAAGGAGAGTTTGTAATTGTCGTAGATGGAAAGGGAAAAATAAAATGAACTGGATAATAGAAAAAAGCGAGAATTTAGAAACTGTCAATCAACTTTCAAAAGATTTAAATATTGATATGATTCTTTCCTCAATGCTAGTAAACAGGGGAATTAAATCTTTCGATCAAGCTAAAGATTTTTTTAGACCAAGTTTAGATCAGCTTCATGACCCTTTTTTAATGAAAGACATGAATCTTGCTGTGGATAGAGTTTTGCAAGCAGTTCAAAATAAAGAGTCTGTTATGATATTTGGAGATTATGATGTGGATGGCACCTCGTCAGTCGCTCTTTTAAGCATGTATTTAAAATCACTAGGCTGTAAAGTAGTGACTTATTTCCCTGATAGAAATTTAGAAGGATATGGCATTTCAACTAAGGCTATAGATTTAGCTGACAAAAAAAATCAAAAATTAATAATTGCATTGGATTGTGGAATAAAAGCACATGACCAAGTAGCTTATGCTTTAAGAAAAGATGTTAATTTTATTATTTGTGACCATCATAATCCTGATGAATCTATTCCAAAGGCTTTAGCAGTGCTGAACCCAAAAAGAAAAGATTGTAAATATCCATTTAAAGAATTGTGTGGGTGTGGAGTAGGATTTAAATTAATACAAGCAATAGAATTAAAGATTAACAACAAAATAGATGGTGTTATTAATTATTTAGATTTAGTGGCAATTGCAATTGCGGCAGATATTGTTCCTATTATAGGAGAAAATAGAATTTTAGCTCATATTGGAATACAAATAATCAATTCAAACCCACGAACAGGAATTAACAGTTTATTTAAAAATAGAGTTAAAAAAGAATTTAACATAGGAGACTTAATGTTTCATATTGCTCCTAGAATAAATGCAGCAGGAAGAATGGAGCACGCTTCACTGGCTTTAGAGTTGTTAATTGAAACAGATACTCAAAAAGCAGATGAATTAGCTTTAAAAATAGAATCGTTAAACAATTCTAGAAGAGAGGTAGAAAAAGAAACAACAAATCAAGCTTTAGATTATATTAAAGAAGATAAAAAAGAAACAAACTCTACTGTTGTTTTTAATAAGTCATGGAATAAAGGGGTGATAGGTATTGTTGCCTCAAGGTTAATTGAAAAACATTATAAACCCACCGTTGTTTTTTGTGAATCAAAAAATGGTGAGTTAACCGCATCAGCAAGGTCTGTTAAAGGGATTGATCTATATAAGATTTTGGAAGATTGCAGTGAGACAATTTGTCAATTTGGAGGACATAAATATGCAGCTGGGTTGACCATCAAAAAAGAAAATTATTTAAATTTTAAAAATAAATTTGAAATGGCTGTTTCAAAAATATTTGAAAGTAAAAGCTCTGAACCAGAAATAATTATTGAATCTGAAATAGATTTAGATTTTATTACTCCAAAATTTTATAGAATACTTAAGCAGTTTGAACCCTTTGGTCCAGGAAACAGAACCCCTTTATTTCTATCAAAAGGATTAAAAATAAAAAATAAAAAATTTAAATTAGGCAAAGAGAAAGAGCACATAAAATTAAACTTGACACATGATAACATCCAAACTTATCCTGCTATCGGATTTTGGCTTTCCGATAAATTTGACAGTATAAAAGACTCTACTAATTTTTCGGCAATCTATAGTATTGACGAAAACACATGGAATGGAGTTACAACAATACAATTAAAAATTAAGGATTTTAAATAAAAAAGCCCCTTAAATTAAGAGGCTTTTTTAAGAATTTATTTCTAAAATTTAGAATCTATATGTAAATCCTAAATTCCAAGTTCTTCCCCAACCAGGAAATACTCTGTTATTTGCGTTAACCCCTAAGAATGTTGGGTCACCAGCATTTGTAAGAATATTAGTTGCAGATTCAGCTAGATAATGAGTGTCAAAGATGTTGTTTACATTCAATCTTACGTAAACTTTTTTACCCGCAACGGATAAGTTGTAAGACGTTCCAAAATCAAATAATTCATATGAAGGCAATTGCATTGCCGTCTTGCCAGCTGAATCAAAATCTTCTGGATTGAAATTTGCAAACAAATCAGAAGCAGAGAACATACTAATGTTAAATTTAAACAAATCAGTTGGTGAAACCCTTAAGTTCACTCTAGATGTTGTTTGTGCAGCATCTCCTACTTTAACTCCATCTAAATAAACAGTAGAGGTTCCAATTTTAGTTCTGCTTGAATCAAACACATCAGCTGTTACATTACCTCCATATTCGTAGTTTCCTAATGAAAGCATTCCTTCAACTTCAACAAATGGACTTATCTCATAAGTACCATCAAATTCAATTCCAGAATGAATTTGTTCGATCCCATAATAATTAGCAGTACCTCTTACATCTCCAACAGACACTCCATCAGACAGGAATCTATCTTTCCAGGAAGTTCTATAAACATTCACATTAAAGTTAAGTTTATTAGATCTGTATCCGTAACCAGCTTCAAGACCAACTACAGTTTCATTTTTTAAATCAGGGTTTAGAATGTTGTCATAATTAATCCATACAGCATCAAAATTAGGCTGCTTTGAATAAGTACCTGTATTTACATACATGTTACTTTTAGCATTTATATTGTAATTAGCACCAAGTTTAACATTTCCTCCAGTTATGTTTTTCCAAGCAGAAGTTTGGTCAGCACCAGATCTTAAGAAATACTCTATCCTTTGAAAACCTTGATTCGAAATAGCTCCTTGAACAAAAGCAGAAAGCTTGTCGTTTTTATACTCCAACTGACTAAATACGCCACTCCATTTTACTAATCCGTCATTGTGATAGTTAATTTTTTCTTCATCATCTGTATCTTTAAATACATTCCACTGATCTGCAAGATCTGAGCTGTAAGTTTTAGTTCTCACTGCACTTCCTCCAGAATAATTTTTATTATGAAAATCTCTATACCCATCAGCTCCAAGCAGATTATCTAATCTTCTGTAATGAATTCCCTTGTAAGATCTTAAATCAACTCCAAAATCCAAGTTTAAATTATCAGAAAGTGTTTTCTTTAAATTAGCTAGAGTCCCAACAAAATTATGAGAATTTACAGAAGCTCTTCTGACAATTCCATTTCTTTTTACGCCATCTACTCTCTCGTCTTGATCGTTAACAATATAAAGACCAGTAGCTGCATCAATTGAATTTGCTGCAGTTCTTCCATTGTAGAAAGTAGTTGCAACTCCTCCGTTATAGGCTGCTAACTTATCGTAGTTAAAATGCCCATTAACAGGATTTCTAAAAGCATATTTTCCGTTATAATTTAAATCACCACTTGCATATTGAAACCCATAAGCTCTACCTATGTCTCCAGTCCCTCCTCCTCTTCCTATAGAGTAGTAAGCTGAAGCAGAAAGCTTAGTAGAATCATTAATATCATATTCCCAGTTTACAGAAGCAATAGGTTTGTGGTAGAAGTTCTTTCTCCAATTAAATTCTTGCCCATTTAAGTAACCGTGGTTATAGTTATATCTAATACCATATTGCTTATACTGTGCACCTTTTGCCATATTGAAAGAACTGGTAGTTCTTTGGTGATGTGTTTGAGGAGAACCAGTGACAATCACTTGAACGTTGTGTCTGTCAGATTTCCATCCATAACCTAAAAAGTAATTATATCCTTCAAACATAGTTCCGTCAACATATCCATCTCCTGCAGTTCTTGACATTAAGAAAGATAAAGCGTGACCGCCTTTCATCTCACCAGTGTTGTAGCCAAGTACAGTTTTCATATAGCCATCGTTTCCAACGCTAGTGGCAATTTTACCACCTTTAGTAAGGTCAGTAGATTTTGTTAAAACGTTAATAGTTCCTCCTACTGAAGAAATAGCTAGTTTAGACGCTCCAAGACCTCTTTGAACTTGCATAGCCGAAACAACATCTGTAAGCCCTGCCCAGTTTGACCAGTAGACTCTTCCGTTTTCCATATCATTTACTGGAATACCATTAATTAAAACAGCAGTATTTTGAGAGTCAAAACCTCTTACGTTGATTCTAGAATCTCCATAACCACCACCAGCTCTTGTTGCATAAACTCCAGGTGTGGAATTAAGTATTTCAGGAAGTTCTAAATTTCCAATTCTTTCTTGAATTTCTGAAGCTGTTAGAGTTGAAACTGCAACAGGCGTTTGTCTGTCTATAGCGAAATCAACCGTTCCAAATACAGTTATTCCGTCTAATTCACTAGCACTTGGAATTAAAGAAATATCTACCTGCATAGATTTGCTAAAATCAATTTCTTGAGAATCGTAACCTATAAAAGAAACTACTAAAACTCCAGAAACAGGGGAGTTGATGGTAAATTTACCATCAAAATCTGTAGAAACCCCATTTGAAGTTCCTTTAACGAGCACTGTAGCTCCAGGAAGGCCAGTGCCTAACTCTGAATCTACAACCGTACCAGTTATAGTGTTTTGCGAATAACAGAATCCTGAGATAAGAATAGCTGTTAAAAATAAAGTTATTTTTTTCATATATTTTATGGTGTTGTTATTTTAGGCAAAAGTGAATATTTTTTCTTAAAAATATGTTAAATAAGCATTAATTTTTTAAACAATTAATGTGAATAACTGTTTTTAAGACTTTTAAAGTGTTAATTACACAATAAAAACCTCCCTTAATTAGCTATTTGACAGGTACTTATTTAGTAAATAATTAGTTGAGGAATCGTGTTTTGAAACGGAATTACCTTCGATTTCTTTTAGAACTTTAGAGGCTAGCTGTTTGCCAAGTTCAACCCCCCATTGATCATAACTGAAAATATTCCAAATTATTCCTTGTACAAAAATTTTATGTTCATACATGGCGATTAAACTTCCTAGATTCTCGGGAGTTAACTTATTTATTAAAATAGTATTAGTTGGCTTATTTCCTTCAAAAACTTTAAAAGGAGTTAAAAAAGTTAAATTTTCTTTACTAATCCCTGAACTAGTTAGCTCATTTTCAACTTCTATTTTTGTTTTACCCATCATCAAAGCTTCTGTTTGAGCAAAGAAGTTAGACATTAGCTTGTCGTGCTGAGTGTTGTCTTTATATAAAGGCTTATTAAAACCTATAAAATCACACGGTATTAACTTGGTACCCTGGTGAATTAATTGAAAAAACGCATGTTGCGAATTCGTTCCTGTATCGCCCCAAATAATATTTCCTGTTTGATAGGATATTTTATTTCCAGACCTGTCTACGCTCTTTCCATTACTTTCCATAATAGCTTGCTGAAGATAAGCTGGCAGTCTGTGTAAGTATTGAGTGTAGGGAATAACAGCTTCAGTTTCACATTTAAAAAAGTTGTTATACCAAATACTTACTAAAGACAAAACAATGGGGATATTTTTTTCTAAAGAGGAAGTTTTAAAATGTAAATCCATTTTATTGGCCCCCATCAGCAATTTTTCAAAATTTAGATACCCAACCGCTAAGCTTATTGAAAGGCCAACAGAACTCCATAGCGAAAATCTTCCTCCAACCCAATCATTCATTGGAAAAACAAAGTCAGGGTCAATTCCAAACTTTTGAATTTCTTTTTGATTAGTAGAAACGGCAGCAAAATGTTTTATAACACTTTTTTGTCCTAGGCTAGAAACTAGCCAATTTTTAATTGTTGTGGCATTAGAAATAGTTTCCTGAGTAGTGAAGGTTTTAGAAACAACAATAAATAAAGTAGTTTCGGGATTTAAGTCTTTTAAAATCTCTAAAACATGATCTCCATCTACATTTGAAACAAAATGAGTTTTTAACCTAGAGGAATAATGTTTTAATGCCTCAACTACCATAACAGGACCCAAATCGGACCCTCCAATACCAATATTTACAATATCAGTGAATGCTTTATTGGTTGATCCTTTTATTTTTTTAGAAATTACATCATCGGTAAATTCTTGAATTTTCTTTCTAGTTTGAATAATTGAAGGAACTAGATCGTTGTTGCCAAGAAGTATTTTTTCATTCCCATCGGTACGTATAGCAGTGTGTAGCACAGCTCTATTTTCAGTTTCATTAATAATTTCTGCATTAAACTGCTTTGAAATAGCCTCTTCAACACCACACTCGCTGGCTAGTTCAAATAATAAGCTTAAAGCTTTGTCATCAAGTCTATTTTTTGAGATGTCAACTGTAAAATTCTCCCAATTAATCTTATAATTATCAGGATTATTTGTTCTTATAAGATCTTTTATCTCGGCTGATTTTATTTCACTAAAATGAGACTCTAATAACTTCCAAGCTTTAGTTTTAGTTGGGACAATTTTTTTTAAAGACATTTAAATAATATTTACTGTAATATTTTATTAAAAGTTAACAATTGATTCAATACTGTCAAGTTGTTTTTTTATTGGTTTCATATAAGTTAAGTATTTTTCTTTTAACTCTTTTGATATAGGCTTGGCTTCAGGAAGCTTTTGTCTTAAGGGGTCAACTTGTTTACCATTTTTCCAAAACCTATAACAAACGTGAGGCCCTGATGTGTTTCCGGTCATTCCTACGGACCCTATGTAATCCCCTTGTTTAACAAATTGTCCAACTTTTACTCCTCTTTTTTTCATGTGTAAATATTGCGTTGAATAGGTTCCGTTGTGCTTAACAGTTACATAATTACCGTTTCCTCTAGTGTATCCTGATTTTATTACAGTTCCACTAGCTGTCGATCTAATTGCCGTTCCTCTTGGTGCGGCAAAATCAGTCCCTCGATGAGGACGAACTCTTCCGTAATAAGCAATTTTTCTTTTTAGGTTATACCTTGAAGAAATTCTACTAAATTGAACAGGAGCTCTTAAAAAAGCTCTTCTTAAGTTTTTGCCATTTTCATCAAAATATTCTATAATATTTCTTTTAGGGTCTGTCTCAAATTCAATAGCATAAAAAGGCTTTCCTCTATGTTCAAAATAAGCAGAATGAATTCTATTTAAACCAACATAAATGGAATCATCAACATATTTCCCCGAATAAATAATTTTAAAATTATCTCCTTTTTCAAGTCTAAAAAAATCAATAGACCAAGCATAAATTTCAGAAAGTTCGTTAGATAGTAAAGGTGAAAGTTTTTTTGCTTCCATAGCTTCTGAAAGAGAACTTTTAATAACTCCTTGCGCTTCAAATTCAAGAAGCTTAACAGCTTTAGATTTTTTTTCAGCCCACAAAGAATCAGTTAAAGAAACTAAAACATAATCGATCAGGTTAGGTTGGTATATAAATAATTTAGGAGTTTTTAAGGAATCTTTAGAAAAAAGAACAGTATATGGTTTGCCAATATTAATTTTTCTTACATCAAAAACTTGCTTGGCCTTTTGAACAATATTATAAATTTGAGGGTAATAAAGATTGTTTTTTTCTAATATTGAACCAAAAGAATCTCCACTCACAACCGTATCTTTTAACACATGAAAATCGTTTAATGTATAGCCAAATTGTGTGATAATTTTTTCCTTAACAACAACAGAAACCTTTTCACTGGATTCGTTTTTACATGATGTAAAAAAAACAAAAGCAATAATTATATAATAAAATTTAGTCATTAATTTTTATTTTAAAAGGAAATTTCAAGCCTTTAAATTGTTCTAAATCAGCCTCGATTGATCCAATTCTTAGTCCTGCTTTGACTTTGATAGGAATTTTATTTTGATCGTTACTTACCCAAAGCGTTAAGCTTTCACTGTCTTTAAAAACTCTACCAGATTCAATGTAAGGTCTAAATTTAAAACAATTAACAGTTCCAAATTTTGTTTTAACATCTTCTAAACCCAAAAACTGCATTTTAAAGTTGTAATTATCTGCATCAAAAAAAATAGTAATTTTTATAAAATCATTTATTTTTAAATTCTCTATATTAAAATGATTTCTTAAATAATAAAAAGTGGAAATCAAGTCTTGAACATTTTCCTGAATAGAAACAGAACTTAATTTAGAGTTTTTAATATCATTGATATTAGCAGTATTATTTAAATAATCGTAGTTAATTTCAACATTTTTTGTGTAGCCACCTTCATAGATATTTCTAGTGGACCTTAAAGGTTTAACACGAGTTTTATGAAAGTAAGTTTCGTACACATCGTCTACTCTAAAAAACAATCTTGCAATACCTGTAGTCCTTCCTATAGCTGTAGCTTTATATACAACATCGTTTTTTAAAATTTCTTCTTCTAAGCTAAGAGAGGCATAACTAGCATTGAAAAATCCATAATGTAATCTGAATTTTAACCATTCCCCTTTTTTAAAAGAATCACTAGAGGAGCTTATAAAAGGAGCTTTAACTCCTTCATACTCTTGGCTAATTAGAGCTTTAGAATAAAAGAAAATAAAAAAAATAAAAATAATTCTAAAACGCATACACTTACAAAAGTATTAAATACTAATTGGTTGAATTTAAAAAAGACATTAATTTTTTAGCCTTGGATTCTCCTATTTCTGAAATTAGCAATTCTAAGGGGACTTCTTTTATTTTTTTTAAAGATTTAAACTTCTTTAAAAGAGAAATTTTTGTTTTTTCACCAATCCCTACAATACTGTCTAGTGAAGAATTAAGAGCTAAGCTGCTTCTTTTATTTCTGTGAAAAGTAATAGCAAATCGATGAGCTTCATTTCTCATTTGCTGTATAAGCCTTAAAGTTTCAGATTTTTTATCAAGATAAAGAGGAATGGGGTCATTTGGATAATAAATTTCCTCTAACCTTTTGGCAATACCTAAAATGGCGATTTTTTTATCAAGATTCAGCTTTTTTAAAGCTAGTATCGACGAACTTAGTTGACCTTTTCCTCCGTCAATTATAATCAAATTTGGTAAAGAAACTTTTTCTTCTAGTAATCTTTTATAGCGTCTGTAGACAACCTCTTCCATAGACGCATAATCATCAGGACCTTCAACAGTTTTTATGTTATAATGCCTATAATCTTTTTTTGAAGCTTTTGTATTTTTAAAAACTATACAAGCGGCTACTGGAATAGATCCTTGAATATTAGAATTATCAAAGCATTCAATATGAACTGGACTGTCCTGAAGCCTTAAGTCAACTTTCATTTGATTTAAAATTCTTTTAGAATGCCTCTCTGGATCTACAATTTGAACTTGTTTTAGCTTTTCAAGCTTAAATAAAGAAACATTTTTTAAGGACAAGTCAAGCAATTTTTTCTTTTCTCCAGCTTTTGGAATTATAAATTTTGCTGGAATTACTTTTTTATAATCAAAAAGAGAAATGATTGTTTTGTTTTTTGAATCAAATTTATTTCTAAGATCCACTATAGAAAGCAACAGTAACTCTTGATCGCTTTCATCTAATTTTTTCTTAATCTCTAGATTGTGAAAACGAACAATTCTTCCAAAAGCTACTTGAAGATAATTTACATAAGCATGAGTAGAGTCCGATTTGATGCTAAAAACATCAATATTATTTAAAGAGGAACTAACGACGGTTGATTTGGATTGATAGTTTAATAAAAGCTCTATTTTTTCTTTTAACGACTGTGCCTTTTCAAAGTTAAGGGAATCAGAAGCAAGCTTCATTTCAGTTTTAAAATAATTTATAGAGGTTGATAAATTGCCTTTTAAAAAATCTCGAATATTAGAAATGTATTTTTTATAATCATTTTCTTCTTGATGCCCTTCACATCCTCCTAAACAGTTGCCTATGTGATACTCTAAACAGACTTTATATTTATCATTGTTAATCTTTTCCCTTGAAAGGTCGTAAGTACATGTTCTAAGGGAGTATAATCCAGAGAACATATCCATTATCATTCTCACAGTTTTATAATTTGTGAAAGGCCCAAAATATTCTGACCCATCTTTTTCTACTTTTCTAGTTGTAATGACTCTTGGGAAAGCTTCATTTTTAATAACAATCCATGGATATGTTTTGTCATCTCTAAGTAGAATATTGTATTTAGGCTGATATTTTTTAATTAAAGAATTTTCCAGAAGAAGAGCATCAGATTCAGAAGAGACTGCGACGTGTTTAATCTCAAAAATATTTTTAACTAAATTTTTTGTCTTCTGGGAGTTTAAGTTTTTTTGAAAATAAGAAGCAACCCTTTTTTTTAAATTTTTTGCTTTACCTATATAGATTATTTTATTAGAATCATCAAAAAATTGATAAACTCCAGGTAAGTCAGGCATTGTGGAAAGTTCTAATTTTATAGTTGAGCTAATCACGATACTAAAATAAATTATTTAAATTTGTTTTATTAATATAACTGAAATGTTAATAGGATTTATTATAACAAATATATGTTTTTTAGGGGTTGCCTTTGTAACAAACGAAGATAATGCCGAGCAATTATTGTCGGGTTACAATACTATGTCAAAAAAAGAGCAAGAATCTTTTGATCTCAAAAATTATCTTATATTTTTTAAAAAGTTTTTTATAAATCTTGCGATTTACTCTTCATTAATATTCATAACATCTTATTTAGTTTTTGAAGAATCCACAGCATCCATGATATACTTTTTTTCAATACTTATCCCTTTTCCTTACATGATTTATAAGGGCAATAAGTTCAAGGTCAAAAAACAGTGAAAAAGAAAGATCTTAGACTCATATATAAGAACAAGAGAAATTCTCTTGATGCAAAAAAGAGTCAAGACTTAAGTTTTGAGATTGCAAATAGATCTTTACAATTAAACATTTGGGATTATAGTAATTATCATATTTTTTTCCCAATTGAGAATAATAACGAAATAGACACCAAGTTAATTATACAGATTATTCAAGGAAAAGACAAGAATGTAGTTTTGCCCAAAACAAACTTTAAAGACAAGACAATTACTAATTATCTTCTTACTGACGCTACTTTGATGACAATTAATAAACATGGAATTTCAGAGCCAAAATCAGGGTTTGAGATTAGCGAAAACAAATTGGAGGTAGTATTTGTTCCTTTAATTTGTTTTGACAAAATTGGACATAGAGTTGGCTATGGTGGGGGATATTACGACAGGTTATTGAAAAATTGTTCCTCCAGCTCCATTAAAATAGGATTATCTTTTTTTGATCCAATTGAAAAAATTGAAGATGTAATACAAAGTGATATTAAAATGGACTATTGCATAACCCCTAAAAAAACATATAAGTTTTAAGGGAAAATCCTTTTATTAAAGACGAGCATTATTCCAACACCTGTACTGATGGCGGTATCTGCGATGTTAAAAACAGGTTCAAAAAAAGTAAAGCTTTCGCCACCTACAAAAGGAAGCCAATTTGGCCATTCCCAAGTTAACATTGGAAACTGAAGCATGTCAACAACATTCCCATGAAATAAGGTCTCATAACCATTTCCAGGACTAAAAGAAGCGATATTATAATAACTGCCAGTAAATAAATAACCATAAAAAATAGAGTCAATAATATTGCCAATAGCGCCTGCTAAAATTAAAGAAATACAAATTATAAGTAATTTGCTGGCATTGTTTTTAATACAATCATACAGCCAATAAAAAAACCCTGAAACAGCAAACACTCTAAATAGTGTAAGCATTAATTTTCCGTTTCTTTCATCTATAAAAGGAATAATATCATTGATCTTAGTCCCCCAAGCCATTCCTTTATTTTCAATAAACAAGATTTTAAACCACCCCCAATTTAAAAGAGCTGCTTCTCCATAAAGAGTCAAGGGAAAATTAAGTTTTATATAAATTTTAGAGACTTGATCAACCACTAAAATCAATAGAATTATCAGTAAAGATTTTTTTAAACTCATAGACTTTAAGGCAAATTATTAGTAGATCTCTGAATTTTATTTTTGAATATTTTTAGCCTCTATACTTAAAGTTGCATGCGGCACTAGCTCTAACCTTTTTTTATTTATTAATTTACCAGTAACTCTACAAACACCATAAGTTTTGTTTTCAATTCTAATAAGTGCGCTTTTTAAATCTCGCACGAACTTCTCTTGTCTTATAGCAAGCTGAGTATTAGCTTCTTTAGACATGGTTTGAGAGCCTTCTTCAAAAGCTTTAAATGTTGGAGAAGTATCTTCTGTGCCATTGTTTCCGTCATTCATATAGGCGCTTTTAATCAACGCTAAATCTTTATTTGCTTTTTCTATTTTATCTTCAATTATAGATTTAAACTCTTTTAAGTCTTTGTCAGAATACCTTGTAATTTCCATGATTATGAAGTTTTATTTATACTAATTTTGGTGTTAATATTATCAAATTTTATTTCTAACCCATCATTTAAAACATTTACGATTTCTAAATTTTCAGTTAGAGTTTCACTCATAATATAAGCTCTATTCTCAAAAATAGCTTTTTCAATTATATTATCCAGCTGAATTTTTAAATTAATTTTATCCGTTACCAGTAGTCCAGTTTCTTTCCTTAAATTTTGAATTCGATTAATGAGCTCCCTACAGATGCCCTCATTTATTAACTCTTCGTTTAAAGTAATGTCTAAAGCGACAGTAATGTTGTTTTCTGAAGCGACTAAACACCCTTCTATATCTTCAGAAACTACTTCAAAATCAGTTGACTCAAGAGTAATCATTTCTGAATTAACCTCTATAGTAATAGACTCTCCATTTTCTATCTTTTGAATATCATTATTATTAAACTCTTTTATCTTGTTGGTTACTAATGAAAGAGTCTTACCTAGTTTAGGGCCTAAAGTCTTAAAATTGGGTTTTACTTTTTTAACTAAAATCCCGGAAGAATTACTAATTAATTCAATTTTTTTGACATTAACCTCAGATTTAATTAATTCTGAAATTTCACTTAACTCTAATTTCTCGTCATTAGAAAAATAAGGAATCATTATTTTTGAAAGTGGCTGCCTAACTTTTATTTTTTCTTTTTTTCTTAAAGAAAGCGCAAGAGAACAAATAGTTTGAGCCTTTCTTATTTTCTTTTGCAAAGCAACATCTATAAAATTGGTATTGCTTTTAGGAAAATCAGAGTGATGCACGGATTCGAATAAATTTGAATGAGTATTGGCAGATAAGTCAAGGTATAATCGGTCCATATAAAAAGGAGCAATAGGAGAGGATATTTTAGAAATTTCTATCAAACAAGTATAAAGTGTTTGATAGGCACTAATTTTGTCATCGCTGTATGAACCCTTCCAAAATCTTCTTCTAGACAGTCTAACATACCAGTTGCTTAAGTATAATTGAAGGAATTTTGAAATAGATCTTGCGGCTCTAGTAGGCTCATAGTTTGAATAATGATCGTCAACTTCAGCGACTAATGAATTTAGCTCAGACAAAATCCATCTATCCATTTCTGGTCTTTTATCGTGATCAATATCTTTTTCAGAATATGTAAAATCATCAATATTAGCGTACAAAGTAAAAAACGAATAAACATTATAAAGAGTTCCAAAAAACTTACGCTTACTTTCTTGAATACCTTCTAAATCAAATTTTAAATTATCCCAAGGATTTGCATTACTGATCATGTACCACCTTGTGGCGTCAGGTCCAAATTCTGATATGGTTTTAAACGGATCAACAGCGTTCCCTAATCTTTTAGACATTTTTTGGCCATTTCTATCAAGAACTAATCCATTTGAAATTACATTTTTATAAGCTACAGAATCAAAAACCATAGAGCTAATAGCATGAAGAGTATAAAACCAACCTCTAGTTTGATCAACTCCTTCTGCGATATAATCAGCTGGAAAAGCCTCATTATTGTCTATCATTTCTTTGTTTTCAAATGGATAATGCCATTGAGCATACGGCATCGATCCAGAATCAAACCAAACATCTATTAGATCTGATTCACGAAACATTTTTTCTCCACTTTTAGATGATAAAATAATTTGATCAACAACATTTTTGTGTAAATCAATTTGATCATAATTTGAGTCAGTCATATTATTGACTTCAAAACTTTCAAAGGGATCAGAAGTCATAAAGCCTAATGAAATTGATTTTGAGATTTCTTTTTTTAATTCTTCCATTGAACCAATTATTACAGACTCCTTAGAATCTTCGGTTCTCCAAATAGGCAGAGGAATTCCCCAATATCTAGATCTAGACAAATTCCAATCATTTGCATTTAAAAGCCAATTGCCAAACCTTCCTTCTCCTGTTGATTTAGGTTTCCAGTTTATAGAATTATTTAGTTTATTTAAAATGTCCTTCTTGTCAGTTACTTTAATGAACCAAGAATCTAATGGGTAGTAAAGTACTGGCTTATCTGTTCTCCAACAATTAGGGTAGCTGTGTACGTATTTTTCTACTTTAAAAGCTTTATTTTCTTCTTTTAGCCTTATAGCTATTTCAACATCTACAGATTTTTCTGGAGCTTCTCCTTCCGGATAATAAGCGTTTTTAACATATTTTCCTCCAAGCTCTCCAAGCTCTTTGCGAAATTTACCTTGTAAATCAACAAGCGGAACTAGCTGTTGATTTTCATTATAAATTAAAAGAGGTGGAATTTCAGGGCTTGCCATTTTAGCAACTTTTGCATCATCAGCTCCAAAAGTAGGTGCAGTATGAACTATCCCTGTTCCGTCTTCAGTGGTTACAAAGTCTCCTGCAATAACTCTAAAGGCATTTTGAGAGTTTTCATAAGGTAACGGAGCTCCATCCCACAACTGTTCGTATTGAATATCAATTAAATCATTTCCAACAAATGATTCTTCAACGATAAACGGAATTTTATTTTTTGATTTTGAATCAAATTTCAATTCAAGTTTATTAACGACTTCAATAAAACTATTTTTAAAAACCTTACTTACTAAGTCCTTAGCAAGGATTACATTAACTGGTTCAAAAGTATATTGATTAAAAGTTGAAATTAAAACATAGTTAATTTTTTTTCCAACTGTTAAAGCAGTATTTGAAGGTAGTGTCCAAGGAGTTGTTGTCCATGCTAAAAAATAAACTGATCCAAATGAGTTTAATTGGCTGGGAAGAGTTTGGTTTATTGCTTTAAACTGAGCTATTACCGTTGTATCAGTAACGTCTTGATAAGTTCCCGGTTGATTTAATTCATGTGAACTTAATCCTGTTCCAGCTTTTGGAGAATAGGGTTGTATGGTATACCCTTTATAAATTAATTTTTTATCGTAAAGTTGCTTTAATAGCCACCATACAGTTTCAATATATTTTGATTTATAAGTTACATATGGATTTTCTGTATCAACCCAGTAACCCATTTTCTTTGTTAGATCATTCCATACATCAGTATATTTCATGACAGCTTTTTTACAAGCTTTATTATAATCTTCTACAGAAATTTTAGTTCCTATATCTTCTTTAGTTATTCCTAGATCTTTCTCAACGCTAAGCTCAATTGGAAGTCCGTGGGTATCCCAACCCGCTTTTCTGTTAACTTCGAATCCTTTTAAAGTTTTATAACGACAAAAAATATCTTTTATACTTCTTGCCATGACATGATGAATTCCGGGCATTCCATTCGCTGAAGGAGGTCCTTCATAAAAAATGAATTTTGGAGACCCCTTCCTTATGCTGATGCTTTTTTCAAAAGAATTGTTCTTTTCCCAATCTACAAGAACTTCGTCAGCAACTTGTGATAAATTTAAACCTTTGTATTCTTTAAATGCCATTTGATTAAATCGAAATTTGCTAAGAAGCGAAAGTAACTATTTTAGATGAAATTTTTAAACTTAGAACTTATAACTTAAAACTAGATTTAAATTTCTTCCTGGCGCAGAGATTCCAGAAGCAAACTCTCTATAATGTAAATCGAAAAGGTTATCTAAAATGATGGTTGTTTTAAATTTGGCAGAAAACTTATAAGAAGAAGAGAGTTTTAAAACACTCCAGGAAGGCATCCCATAAAAAGAGGAAATTAATCCTGTGTAAATTTCAGGAGTTTCCTCTAAACCATCCTCCCCTCCTAAACTATATTCGTCAGGGTTTTTTGAATTGGAAAACCTATAAGCTAATTGAGTCTCAGATTTGTTTAGCTTTAGTTTTAAGGTGAAATGTCCAAATAATGGAGAAATTGAAGGAAGGGGGTGATCATTTTCTATACTCCCTCCCTCTGTAAGGGTTAGACTCCCATTAAAAAATAAATTATTGTATATGCTTAATTTTAGATCTAAAGTGCTGCCATATATATAAGCGCTCCCTTTATTTACATTAGCCATAGTAATTACTTCTTCAGAATTAAAAAGAATAGTCGAATCGTCATCTGTCGAAGTGTCACTTAGTATTTTAAAATAATCTCTTGTAATATGTCTAGAAATATGAGTATAATATGTATTTAAAGAAATGGAGTTTTGTTTTTTATTAAAAAATTTATAAAAACCCAACTCGGTATTATAAGCGTATTCTGGCATAAGCTTGGCATTTGGCACTGTAAGTAACCCATTTTTTTCTCTTATCTTTCCTATGTCATCAATATTTGGAGACCTAAAACCACTTGAAAAATTGGCATTAATTTGCCAGCTTTTTTCTGGTCTTAGAACATAGCCCACACTGCTTGTTAAAGAAGAGTTTTGAGAACGAATATCAGAAATGTTAGCATTTACTATAGCTTGATCATTCCATTTAGCTCTTAATTGTGTATTAGTATATCTCATACCAATATTCACATTAGACTTAAGAGATAGATCTTTTCGGTATTCGTAATAAGCAGCAGCAGTTGCGTAATGACCCTCTTCACTTGGGTATCTTGCCGTAATATTATATGTATTGCCAATTTCTATTAACTCATTTGAAGAGTTTGTATTATAATTACTGACATAAGCCTTAGAATTAATATTATTAAAAACATATTCAAATCCGTAAGCTAAAGAAGAGTTGTTAGAATTATTTTTAATAAAATCTGAATTTATCGAAAAAATATCTAAATCTTCTATTTGATTGTGCTTAGAAAGTGCTTGGAATTTTCTAAAATGACGAGATTCTCCTATTTTTTGATAGGCAAATAACAGTTTTACTTTATCACTTAGTTTTTTCTTTTTTGAAAAATTCACAGCAGATGAAATCATTGTTCTTTTCTGTGGGCCATACCACCACCCAGAATACTTGAAAGCTCCGGCTTTCATTTCATTTAACTTATCAAATCGATTTATATCCGATGATTTAGAATGCTGAAAATTCAAAACGATGTTAGACGATTCAGATAACATGATATTAAATTTTTGCATAAAATCAAACTGGTGATACGATGTGTTTAATTGAACTTTCGGATTAGAATTTTCAATTTTAAAATCGTTATAAATATCAGGGTCTAAATAATAGTCGTTTAAGCCCCAATTTTTAAATCCATGATTTCTTTGGGATCCCATTACTATGTCTCCAAATTTAGAAAAAGAAATATTGGTATAGCTTGCCCATTTTTTTTCGCTGTGTTCAAAATCCAAATTTTGAACAGTATTGTTAAGTCTGGGATTAAATGAAGACAACATTTGAATTGTCGATTTTTTTACATTATTAATTTTAGGAGTTTTCGTGTAGTAATGCACTACTCCTCCTAGGGCATCTGAGCCATATCCAACTGAAGATGGACCGTAAATCACTTCGGTTCTTTCTAAACTGTTAGGATTTACGGAAATAGAGTTTTGAATATGACCAGATCGATAAATAGCATTATTCATTCTGACTCCATCAATTACCAGTAAAACCCTGTTAGCCTCGAAACCTCTAATCACAGGGCTTCCTCCTCCTCCTTGTGATTTTTGAACTCTAATTCCACTAGCGTTTAGTAATAAATCTGCTGATGTTTGAGGCCTGTCTAGTTCTAAACTTTTAGAATTAATTAACGAAACCTGTTTAGATATTTTTCGCTTGTCTTCTTTATTTCGTGCAACAGATAAAATAATTTCATTTAATTTTTGTGTGTTGGAACTCATAAACAAAATCGAATTTTCAAGTGTAAAACTTGATTTGACAATTAAAAGCTTTTCGTAAGACAAATGACTAAAAATAAGAGTATCATTTTTGTTAAACTTAGAAAGATCTAAAAACCCCTCAAAGTCAGAAAGGACAGATATTGTTTTTTGGGTGTTATGTACGGAAACATTACTAATCCTAGAATTGTCCTGATCATCTTTCACGATTAATTCTTGCGCAAAAATATTAAAACAAACTAGGCAAAAAGTAATTGCTAAGAGGTCTCTATTTTTTAAAAAGATCATACATAATATTAAGTGATAAGGGTCTTTTAAATTCAGGTAAATGTAACTGCATATATTTCATTAAAAACTCTAACAATTCTTTTCTTTTAATCGAAGAATCAATATTACTTAATTTTGTATCAAAATCTGTGCCTAAAAACTCTTTAAAATGTTTAATTACACTCCCCTGGATACAATACTGAGATTTGGAGGGATTGCAGAAAACACTATTTATAATATCAAAACTACTAAGCTCTATAAGTGATGTGTCAGGAGAAACTCCTAAGTGTTTAAATAGTTTAATAATAAAATGAATATGGAAATTCATATAATTTTCAGATGAATCTAACCATATCATTGAAAATTTTATAAAATTATAAAGAGATTTATTTTCTTCTTCTTCTTTAATACTTCTTGATAAAATTTCAGAAAGAAACAACACTATTGTATTTTTTAAAATATCAATATGAATAGTTTTATAGGGTTCTATTATTTTGACAGAACGAATACTTTCAAGGGTCCCTTTGTTTCTGTGGTTAGCATCTATTTCTAGGATTGTTAGCGGTTGAAAAAAACCAATATTTATTGTTTTCTTCTTGATTGATCTGATACCTTTAATTAAATAGGATTTTAATCCATCAGATTCAGTTAGACATTTAACAATTATACTAGTTTCAGAATATTTTATATAGTTTAAAACAATCGCTTCAGTCGATACTAGCATGTTAGAATAATTTGACTCAAATTAAAAAGATAGATTAAACTACACCTTGAGCTAACATGGCATCTGCAACTTTAATAAAGCCAGCAATATTCGCACCTTTTTCATAATTTACATAATCGTTTTCATTACCATGAGTTAAGCATGATTCATGAATATCTTTCATGATATCTTTTAATTTACTGTCGACTTCCTCTCTGCTCCAACTATATCTAAGAGAGTTTTGAGCCATTTCAAGCCCTGAAACAGCAACCCCTCCAGCATTTGAAGCTTTACCTGGAGCATACAATATTTTATGATTTTTAAAGACAGCAATAGCATCGGGATCGCAAGGCATATTAGCGCCTTCACTTATGCAGATACATCCGTTTTTTATTAAGATCTCGGCATCTTTTAATTTTAGTTCATTTTGTGTTGCACATGGCAAGGCAATATCGCAGGTAAAGCTCCATGGTGTTTGATTCTTGAAAAATTTTGCTTTAGGATATTTTTTTACATATTCGTGAATTCTGCCTCTTTTATTGTTTTTTAAATCCATGACAAATTCTAATTTTTCTTGATTAATTCCATCAGAATCATAAATGGAACCTGACGAATCAGAAAGCGAAACTACTTTAGCAGAAAGTTGAATACATTTTTCAGCAGCGTATTGTGCTACATTTCCAGAGCCAGAAATCACGACTGTTTTCCCTTTAATGGAGTCATTTACATGATTAAGCATATTTTCTGCAAAATAAACAGTCCCATATCCAGTAGCCTCAGGTCTTATTAGTGAACCTCCCCAAGAAAGACCCTTTCCGGTAAGAACGCCCGTAAATTCTTTTTTCAATTTTTTATATTGACCAAACATATAACCTATTTCCCTTCCTCCAACGCCAACATCTCCAGCTGGAACATCAGTATTAGGACCAATATATCTGTAAAGTTCTGTCATAAATCCTTGACAAAACCTCATTATTTCACCTTCACTTTTACCTTTTGGATCAAAATCTGACCCTCCTTTTCCTCCGCCCATTGGAAGAGTAGTCAAGCTATTTTTAAAAACTTGTTCAAATGCTAAGAATTTTAAAATACTTAAGTTCACAGATGGATGAAATCTTAACCCTCCTTTATAGGGTCCAATAGCAGAACTCATTTGTACTCTATAACCCCTATTAACTCTGATTTCTCCTTTATCGTCAACCCAAGCAACTCTAAACATAAGAACTCTTTCAGGCTCAACCATTCTCATTAAAATATTTTTCCCATGATATATTTTTTTTGAGATAATATAAGGAATCACTGATTCTGAAACCTCTCTAACCGCCTGCATAAATTCAGGTTCATGCGAGTTTTTTTTATCAATTTCAGCTATAAAATTTTCAATATCTTTTTTCATAATAAAAACGGATTAAATTAAACCTTATAAATTCTATTCTAAATTTAAAACAATTAACTTAAATAAATACAATTTTATCCTATAGCTTGTTTTAAATCTTCAATTAAATCCTCAACATCTTCAATGCCAACGCTAAGCCTTATTAAGGAGTCTACAACACCGGATAATTCTCTTTGATCTTTAGGAATTGAAGCATGAGTCATGGATGCGGGATGTCCAGCAAGACTTTCTACCCCCCCTAAAGATTCAGCTAATGTGAATATTTTTAAATTTTCTACGATACTTATAGCTGCTTTATAATTATTGCCTTTTGATGTAAATGAAATCATTGCTCCAAAATCAGTCATTTGGCTTTTTGCAATAGTATGATTTGGATGAGATTTAAAGCCAGGCCAAAATACTTTTTCAACCCTTGGATGAGATTCTAAATAAAAAGCAATTTTTTTTGCATTTTCACAATGTCTGGCCATTCTAACATGAAGGGTTTTAATTCCTCGAAGTGCTAAAAAACTGTCCATTGGTCCACAAATTGCTCCACTTGCATTTTGTATAAAATAAAGTTCATCAGCAATTTTTTTATTATCGGTTACTAAAGCTCCCAATACAACATCGCTATGACCTGCTAAATATTTTGTAGCAGAATGCATCACTATGTCAGCTCCTAAATCTAAAGGTTTTTGTAAAAAGGGAGTAGCAAAAGTATTGTCTACTGATAATAATATTTTATTAGCCTTAGCTATTTTACCCAGCTCTTTAATGTCAACGATACTCATCATTGGGTTAGTTGGGCTTTCAACCCAAATCATTTGTGTTTTTAAGTTTATTAAGGATTTAACATTATTTAGATCTTGCATATCAGTAAAATGAAACTTAAGACCATATTTTTCAAACAACTTAGTAAATAGCCTGTACGAGCCACCATATAAATCGTTAGTAGAAATTATCTCATCTCCTGGCTTAAACAACTTTAAAACAGCATCTATAGCAGCTAAACCTGAACCGAAGGCTAAGCCAAACTGTCCGTTTTCTATACTAGCCAATGAATTTTCTAAGGCATGTCTAGTCGGGTTGTGGGTTCTGCTGTATTCATAACCTTGATGTTTTCCAGGACTAGATTGAGAATAGGTAGAGGTTTGGTAAATTGGCGGCATGACCGCTCCATAACCCTTCTCGGGAATTTGTCCCCCGTGAATAGTTTTAGTATTAAATTTTATTTCTTTTTTAGACATATAATATAAATTAATATTACAAAGATATATTTTCTTAAAATAATCTTATAATTTTATATAAAATGAAAAAGATATATTATTTGTCTACTTGCTCTACTTGTAAAACCATTATTAATACATGGAAACTAAATGACTCTATTAAACTTGTTGATGTTAAAAAAACTCCAATAAGTTCAAAGGATTTAGAATATATTTATTCGATAACTAAAAGTTATGAAGAACTATTCAATAAAAGAGCCTTACTATTTAGGGGTATTAAAAAAGAAGTAAAAAACATAACTGAAGAACTATATAAAGAGCTAATATTAAAGCATTACAGTTTTTTGAAAAGACCAATATTAATTATTAAAAAAAAGCTTTTTATTGGAAACTCAAAAGAAACGGTTTTAAAAGCTAAAATTGAACTTACCAAATTGTGATTTAAGCTAAATAAATCACAGATTATAAACATATTTTGTATTTTTAATTAAATTATTTAAATGAAAATTAATCAACTCTTTTTTTATATTTTCTTAGGACTGATTTTAGGTTGTGGTAATGAAAAAAAAGAACCTAAAAAATTCACATATCAAAGAACTCAATCTCCAGATCAAGTTGTTTCAAAAGAAATAAATGTAACGCCTGTTGATTTAAATAACAAAGGAATTGGGCCCATCAAAAAGGTTGTATTTACAGAAAAAACAGATCCAGTTTTAGTTGAAAATGGTAAAAGTATTTTTAATTCTAAGTGTACAGCATGTCACAACATTAATAGAAGATTAATTGGACCTCCGATGAAAGGAATTTATGACAAGAGAAGTCCCGAGTGGGTCATGAACATCATTCTAAACCCTGATGAAATGTTAAAAAAGGATCCAATAGCTGTGGCGCTGTTAAAAGAATATAATAATATAATGATGCTAAATCAAAATATAACAGAAGATCAAGCGCGTGCTTTGGCAGAATATTTTAGAACACTATAATTAAATTTTATGTCTATTTATAAACTAGTTTCAGGGGTTTTATTAATAAATTTTTTTTTAGGATTCCCGCAAGACGAGTCCACTCCAACAGAAGTTTGGAGCCCTGTTCCTGTTAAAATAAATGCGAATAATTTTACTGAGCCACCTAGTGATGCTATGATTCTTTTTGACGGCAAAGATTTTTCTAATTGGGTGTCACAATATTCAAATGAACCTCCTAATTGGAAAATTAACAGTGACGGGTCTATGTCCGTTGTAAATGGGACAGGCGGAATTAGAACTAGAGAATCATTTGGGTCCGTACAGTTACATGTTGAATGGAAAACTAGCGAAGGAATTAGAAATAACAAACCACAATACAATTCAAATAGTGGAGTGTTTTTACAGGGACAATACGAACTTCAAATTTTAGATAGTTATCAAAACCCGACTTACGTCAACGGTCAAGCAGGGTCTATTTACAAACAACACGCTCCGCAGGTAAATTCAAGTAAAAAACCTGGAGAATGGCAGTCTTATGATATAATTTTTAATGCACCAGTATTTAATAAGAAAAAATTAATTAAACCAGCCTTTTTTACGGTATTTCAAAACGGAGTATTAATACAAAATCACGCGGAAGTTCAGGGGGCTACTACAAATGTTGGCTTACCAAAATATAACTCACACGAAAACATGCCAATAGTTCTTCAGGACCATCCTTCTTTGCCTCTATCCTTTAGAAATATTTGGATTAGAAAAATAGCTGATTAAAGGATCATATTTTTGTAACTTTGACAGCATGATACAATCGATGACTGGTTTTGGAAATGCCTCCTTAGACTCCGAATTTGGAAAAATATCTTTAGATATTAAATCTTTAAACAGTAAAACTCTAGATCTTAATTACAATTTAAATTCAATATTTAGAAATATTGAGAACGATATAAGGTCAATTTTGACTAGCTCTTTGAAAAGAGGGAAGGTTGATCTTAAGATTAATTTTAAAATTTCAGAAAACAATTTTAGTTCAAATTTAAACCATGCTGTTATTAAATCTCACATTAAAGATCTACAAAAGATAACATCTGGGGTTGGTACGGAATTTTTAAAAATTGCAGTCACTCTTCCAAACTCAATTGAAAACAACCGCCCTAATCTTGATAAAAAATTTACAGATAGTATAAAACAATTAGTCAAAAATGCGATTAAAGAATTAATTGATTTTAGAGTTCAAGAAGGATCTTCGATGGAGTTAGATTTATTAAATAATTTAAAATCTATTGAAAATAAGTTAGAAAAAATAAAAATATATTCTCCAGAAAGAGTAGAAAGTGTAAAGAAAAAGATAAAACAAAACTTAGAAGAATTGAAAGTCGAGTTTGATAAAAATAGATTTGAACAAGAGCTGATATATTATTTAGAAAAATACGACATCAATGAAGAAATAATCAGGCTTGAGAATCATGTTGTTTTTTTTAAAAAAATAATTAATGAGCCAAATATTGAAAAAGGAAAAAAACTAGGGTTTGTCGGACAAGAAATAGGTAGAGAGATTAACACTATTGGTTCAAAATCAAATCATTTGTTAATGCAGCAAACTGTTGTTGAAATGAAGAATGATTTAGAAAAAATTAAAGAGCAATTACTTAATGTGTTATGATTAACAAAGGGAAGTGTATAATTTTTTCAGCGCCATCAGGAAGTGGAAAAACTACTCTAGTAAAGAGTTTGCTTAAGAACAGTGAATTGAATCTTTGCTTTTCAATTTCTGCAACCACTAGAGAGAAAAGAGAAGGGGAGAAGGAAGGGTTAGATTATTTATATATTTCAAAAGCAACTTTTGAGAAGCTTATAGACTCAGGGGATTTATTTGAGTATGAAGAAGTATATAAGGGAATTTATTACGGAACTCTTAAAAAAGAATCAGAAAAACTTTTAAGTACACACAATGTAATATTTGATGTTGATGTAGAGGGTGGAATAAAACTTAAAAATCTATTCAAAGAGAATGCCCTGTCAGTATTTGTTAAGCCTCCAAGTATTGATGAATTAGCAGTAAGATTAAAAACAAGAGCAAAAGATACAGATCATTCAATTAAATTAAGATTAGAGAAAGCAAAACATGAGTTAAAAAAGGAAAAGAACTTTGATATTACTCTAGTTAATGATGATTTAAATATTGCAATGGAGACATCTTATCAAATTGTTAATCAATTTTTAAATAACTAATGAATCGTATAGGATTATTTTTTGGCACTTTTGACCCTTTACATAATGGGCATGTTGCAATCGCTAACTATTTTATATCCAAGTTGGATTTAGAGGAACTTTGGCTGGTAGTTACTCCCCAAAATCCTTTTAAAAATCAAGATAATATTTCTGATGCAAATAAAAGATTAGAAATTGTTTCTCATTATTGTGATTTTAATGAAAAAATAAAATGCATAGATGTTGAATTTAATTTACCTTCTCCAAACTACACTGCAGACACATTAGATTATTTAATGAATAAGAACTCTAATGCTAATTTTTTCATTCTTTTAGGAGAAGATAATTTAAATTCTTTGCACTTATGGAAAAATTATGAAAACATCTTGAAACATCAGGTATGTGTTTATCCAAGAAAAAATATTTCAAACTTGTCCAATTCACTACTAGAACATCCAAACGTAAAGCTATACAATGCTCCTGTGATGAATATTTCGTCAACTAAAATAAGAGATAGGAAATCAAAAAACGAATCAATAGATCATTTGGTTCCTAAGGAAATATCAGAAATTTTAACAAAATCTTAATAATTTTCATCTAATATTTAACCAATTATTAACAATTTGAATGATTTTTTTTATTCAAATTGCACCCCCTAAGTTTAATGAGTAATTTTATAATATATAATTAATTTAAATGGAGAATAATAAAAATATTGATATTAAAGAAATCAATGAAAAAATTCAAAAAGAAAGTGCGTTTATAGATCTTTTAGAGTTAGAAATAAATAAAGTTATTGTTGGTCAAAAACACATGATAGAAAGACTTTTGATAGGTCTTTTAGGTCAAGGACACATTCTTTTAGAAGGAGTTCCTGGGCTTGCAAAAACACTGGCTATAAATTCACTTAGTAAAGCTGTTAAAGGTAGTTTTAGTCGTATTCAGTTTACGCCAGACTTACTCCCTGCAGATGTTGTGGGAACTATGATTTACAACATGAAAGAGAATGATTTTTCTATCAAGAAAGGTCCTATTTTTGCAAACTTTGTATTAGCAGATGAAATAAATAGAGCTCCCGCAAAAGTACAGTCTGCTCTTTTGGAGTCAATGCAAGAAAAGCAGGTGACTATTGGTGACACCACTTTTAAGCTCCAGCCACCATTTCTTGTTATGGCCACTCAGAACCCAGTTGAACAAGAGGGAACTTATCCGCTGCCAGAAGCTCAAGTAGATAGGTTTATGTTGAAAACGATAATAGATTACCCGAATATTGAGGATGAGCAACAAATTGTAAGAGCAAATATTAATAATAGTTTTGGTGAGATCAAGCCTGTAGTTAGTATTAAAGAGATTATTAAGGCTCAAGAATCTGTGAGAATGGTATATATGGACGAAAAAATTGAAAAATATATCTTAAACTTAGTGTTTGCAACAAGATATCCTGAGAAATATGGTTTAAAAGAGCTTAAGCCATTAATTAATTTTGGAGCTTCTCCAAGAGGAAGTATCAATCTAGCAAATGCTTCTCGCTGTTATGCTTTTATTAGAAGAAGAGGATACGTTGTTCCAGAAGATGTAAGATCTGTAATTCATGATGTTCTAAGGCACAGAATAGGCTTGACTTATGAGGCTGAAGCTGAAAACATCTCATCTGAAGACATTATAAATAAAATTGTAAATCAGGTTGAAGTCCCTTAACAGAAATTTAAATTATCAATTTTTTAAAAAAGTTAATTAACCCTATTTAGTGGAAACAAAAGAACTATTAAAAAAAGTAAGAAAAATTGAAATAAAAACCAGGAGGTTAAGCAATAATATTTTCGGAGGAGAATATCATAGCGCTTTTAAAGGAAGAGGCATGACTTTTAGTGAAGTGAGAAATTATCAATTTGGAGATGATGTAAGAGCAATAGATTGGAATGTAACAGCAAGATATAATGAACCATTTGTAAAAGTTTTTGAAGAAGAAAGAGAGTTGACATTAATGCTTATTGTTGACATTAGCGGATCAGAATTTTTTGGCTCAGATAATGTTTTAAAAAAAAACATTATAACTGAAATTTCAGCAACTTTAGCTTTTTCAGCACTTCAAAATAATGATAAAGTTGGACTCATACTTTTCACTGATCAAATTGAACTCTATATTCCTCCAAAAAAGGGCAAAACACATGTTTTAAGAATAATTAGAGAGTTAATTGAGTTTAAGCCTGAAAGCAAAAAAACAGATATTGGAACTGCTCTGCAGTTTTTAATTAGTGTAATTAAGAAGAAATCTATAGCATTTATTTTATCTGACTTTATTTCTCCTGACTTTGAAAAAACTTTAAGAGTTACTGCCAAAAAGCATGATGTTACTGGAATTAGAATTTATGATAAACTTGAAGAAACTATACCAAATTTAGGTTTGGTCCCAATGTTTGATCAGGAAACAGAAGAAATTAGACTTGTAGACACATCATCTTTAGAGTTAAGAAACAAGTATAAAAAACAGAACTCGTTAAATTTTAAAAAAATCAATGAATTATTTTCTAAAAATGGAGCAGGAACTTTAGTATGTAGAACAGATGAAAGTTATGTAAAAAAGCTATTAAGTTATTTTAAAAAGCGTGGATAAAATAAAGATACTTATTGTAATGTTAATTTGTTTTAATTCAAATTTATTCTCTCAGAATGAACCAGTTGTTTTATCTAAAGTGGATACAACATCAATTAAAGTAGGCGAACAAATCAATTATCAGTTAAGCTTGACTGTTGACACTATCTCCTTAGTAGCTTTGGAATTTAGCAAGTTTAACCTTCCTTTTGAACTAATTAATGAAGATGAATGGGATACGGTAAGATTTGAAAATAAATTCAATATTAAAAAAAACTTTTCATTAACAAGTTTTGATCCAGGAACATTTTCTTTAAAATTTCCTAAAATAATTATTAATGACGTTTTATTTTATTCAGATTCTATTTTGATAGATGTTTTAAATGTAAAGGTCGATACAGTAAGCAAGAAGTTCTTTGATATAAAAAACATTATTGAAGTAAATAAAAATAACGAAGGATGGTGGAAAAACTATCTTATAATTTGTATAGTTATTTTCATGTTTATTTTATTTTGGAAACTATACAAGCGTGTACTTAATTCAAAACTAGAAAAAGAAAAAATACAACCCCCACTAGAAAGGGCTATAAATGCATTACATCTTTTAGAATCGAGCAATTTAAAAGAACAGTTAGAATATAAATTATATTACTCTAAACTAACAGAAATTGTAAAAAGCTTTCTTGAAGAAGAGGTGAGTTTAGATGCTATAGAAAGTACGACTGATGAGTTAATTAATAAATTAGAATTATTAAAGGATGCCGGAAAACTTTCGTTATCCAACGAAACAATTAATAATTTTAAAGGAGTATTAAAAACAGCTGATTTAGTGAAATTTGCTAAATCAAACCCCGGAAATGAAATAGCTTTTTCAGATAAAAAAGTTTTAGAAAATGTTTTATTAGACACTAAAGAAGCCATTCCTGCTCCATCTGAAGAAGAACTTTTAAAAAACAAAGAATATTTAGAGCAAATCAAAAACCAAAAAAAAAATAGGCTTATAAAGCTTTTTTTTGGAATTAGTTCGGGGCTTATTTTAGTGAGTTTAATTTTTTCAATAATGATTTTTGGATGGCAAGATGTAAAAGATAACGTCATAGGAAATTCGACCAAAAAACTCTTAACACAAGACTGGACGGTAAGTACTTACGGTGCTTTTCCTATTACCATTTCTTCTCCAGATGCATTAATTCGGGTTTTAGAAACAGAAAATCAAAAATTTGAATGGGGCTCTTTAAGTAGTTCAATTAATATTATAATAAACATAAAGCCAAGCGATAAAGAAAAAAAGACTGATCCTCAGCAGTTAATGGATGATTTAATTTTTTCATTAAAAGAGATAGGTGCAGAAAATATTTTAACAAAGCAAGAGGAATTTTTCTTGGAAAACGGTTTGTCAGCAATAAAATTTTTAGGATCTTTTGATTATTCAACAAATTCTGGAACTCAAATTAAAAAAGAATATTCCAGTATCTCATTTAACCAACAAGGAGGTGTTCAAAATGTTCAGATTATATTTGATAGAAATAATAATTATGCAAAACAAATTTCAAATAAAGTAGAAGAATCAATAAAGTTTGAAAATCAATAATATGTTACAAGAAATAACTTTTTATAATCCGGAATTTCTTTGGCTATTAATATTGTTGCCTTTATTAATTTTTGTAAATATTAAAATATCAAAAAACAAAACCTCTAAGTTTAAAATTTCCTCTACAAGAAATCTAGATTTCAAATCTCTAAAGGTCAAATTTTATCCAATTTTAGATATTTTACGATATTTAGCTATTACTATGTTAGTTATAGGCCTTTCTAGACCGCAAATAGTAGATGTTTCAACTCAAACCAAAACAAGTAAAGGAATAGACATTGTGATTGCCGTAGATGTTTCCTCTAGTATGTTAGCACAAGACCTTAGTCCTAATAGATTAGATGCTCTAAAAGGGGTTGCTAAAGAATTTATAAACGATAGAACTAATGATCGAATTGGACTTGTAGTTTATGCTGGAGAGAGTTATACCAAGACACCTGTTACATCTGATAAATCAATAATAATCAAATCGCTTGAAGAAATTAAGTTTGATGGGGTTATAGAAGACGGTACAGCAATTGGAATGGGGCTGGCAACAGCAGTTAACAGACTTAAGGATAGTAAAGCTAAAAGTAAAGTGATTATTCTGCTTACAGATGGAGTTAATAATTCAGGGTTTATTGATCCAAATACTGCAGCAGATCTTGCTTCATCTTATGAAATTAAAACCTATACAATAGGTTTAGGAACTAATGGCAATGCTTTAGCTCCTATTGCTATTAATCCAGACGGCACCTTCAGGCTTGGATTAACAAAAGTTGAAATTGATGAAGAGTTATTAAAATCTATTGCAAAAAAAACTGGAGGATTATACTTTAGAGCTACAGATAATAAAAGACTTAAAGATATTTATGAAGAAATTAATAAACTTGAAAAAACAGAAGTAGAAGAATTTAAATATACTAATGCAACTGAAAAGTATAGATTTTTTGTGTTAATTTCTTTTGTGCTTATTTTCATGGAATGGCTACTTAGATCAACGTTATTTAAAAGCTTTATATAAATGTACCAATTAGAAGAGACTTTATATTTTTATTTGATATTGGTAATTCCAATTATCTTGTTTGGATTTTTGGTTCTTAAGAGATGGAAAAGTATCATTCAAAAAAAGTATATTTCTAAAGAATTACTAGAAACATTAAGTCCAGATATTTCTTCATTTAAACCTAAAGTGAAATTGTTATTTTTAATACTTTCTTTTTTGTTTATTTCAATAGGCTTAGTTAACCCTAAAATAGGGACTCAGCTTAAGACAGTAAAAAGAGAAGGGGTTGATATTGTTTTTGCAATAGACGTTTCTAAAAGCATGTTAGCGGAAGATGTTGCTCCTAATAGACTTGAAAAAGCAAAACGTCTGGTTTCCCAAATAATTAATCAATTAGGTTCAGATAGAGTTGGAGTTATTGCATATGCAGCAACAGCGTTACCAATATTGCCAATTACTAATGATTATTCTACAGCAAAAATGTTTCTCCAAAGCTTAAACACTGAAATGTTATCTTCACAAGGAACGGCAATTTTAGAATCAATCAAGTTAGCTAAAGACTATTATGATGATGAAAATCAAACTAATAGAGTTTTATGTATACTTTCAGATGGAGAAGATCATGAACTTGAAAATCAAAATATATCTGAAATAGTTGAAGCGACAGGAATTACTATTTTTACAATAGGTATAGGAACAGTAAAAGGGGCGCCAATTCCAATTAAATTAAATAATATTGTACAATCTTATAAAAAAGATTCAGAAGGGGAAGTAGTAATTACTAAACTTGTTCCTAAATTATTAGAAGGTTTGGCGAGCTCTAGTAGTGGTATTTATATTGAAGGCAAAAATACAGAAGAAGTAGTTGAAATTATAATTGAAAAGTTAAAAGAAATGGATAAACAAGAATTTGAATCCAAGCAGTTTGTCGCTTATAAAGATCAGTTTCAATGGTTTATAGCAATTGGCTTATTTTTTCTATGTTTGGAATTGTTTGTTTTTGATAAAAAAACATTTTGGGTAAAAAAGTTAAATTTATTTAATGAGTAAAACACATAAAGTATTTTTTTTAATAATGGTGTCTTTAAGAGTTTTCTCCCAGGATTCTTCTGTGAATAAACAATCAAATAACATTACGTTAGATGGGAATTTAGAGTATGTTGAGAATAATTTAATAGAAGCTGAAGTCTTTTACAGAAAAGCGATTTCAGTTGATTCATTGAATAATACAGCTTCATATAATTTGGCTAACTCTTTTTATAAAAGTCAATTAAATAAAGAAGCAGCCTATCAATATAAAAACTCAATTAAAAGGTCCAATACAAAACAAGAGCTGCACAAAGCGTTTCATAATTTAGGGAATGTTTACATGCAAAACAAAAACTATCAAAATGCTGTAAATTCTTTTAAAAGCGCTTTACTTAATAACTCTAACGATGACGAAACAAGATATAATTATGTTTTAGCAAAAGAGTTGCTAAAAAATGAGCAAAAGAAGAAGAAGAATGACAAGAAAGATGATAAGAAGGACGATAAAAAAGATGACAAGAAAGATGACAAGAAAGATGACAAGAAAGATGACAAGAAAGATGATAAGAAGGGAGAAAAGAAAGACGACAAGAAGGACGATAAAAAAGATGATAAGAAAAATACGCCACAACAAAAGAAAATATCTCCAGAGCAGTTAAAAAACTTATTAAAAGCAATGGATAATCAAGAAAAAAAAGTTCAAGAAAAGGTAAATAAAAGTAAAACCAAGGGAGTACCTATAAAAAACAAAAAAGATTGGTAAATAAAACTATGAGAACAAGTGCTACTCTTTTATTATTATTTATTTCAATAATACCCTTTGAAATTCATGCTCAAGGTCAAGGAATCAGCTTTGAAGCTATAATTAGTAAAAAAACCTTAGGGATAAACGAAACTCTAAGAGTAGATTTTAAAGTAAATAAAGATGGAGATAATTTTTCCCCTCCAAATTTTAAAGATTTTAGAGTAGTGGGCGGACCAAATCAATCAGTAAGTAATTCTTGGATAAACGGCAAAAGAACTTTTTCTAAAAGTTATTCTTATTTCTTAAGCCCGATAAAAAAAGGATCTTTATCAATTGGACAAGCTACTATAGAAATTGATAATCAACTTTACAAAACCATGCCTGTTAAGGTTTTAATTAGCAAATCTGTCACGCTAAATAATGACCCCAATAACACCAACTATGTAGTTAACGAAAATTTACATTTAGTTGCTGAAGTTTCTAAAAGTAATCCTTATTTAAATGAGGGCATTTCAGTTACATACAAACTCTATTTTAGCCCTCAAATTAATGTGACTAATGTAGGAGAAATAGACAGTCCTGAATACGTTGATTTTTGGTCTAATAACATAAAAATTCCAAGACTTCAAATCGAAAGAGGGTCATATAAAGGAGACAGTTATAATTATGTTATATGGAAGAAAATAGTTCTTTATCCTCAAAAAGTCGGAAAACTAAATATTAAGCCTCTCTCTTTAGATGTTTCAGTTGATGTACCAACAAATAAAAGAGATTTTTTTGGAAATAGAATTTATACACAAGTTCCTAAGACCGTAACTGCAGGCAATAGATTAATTCAGGTGAAGCCTCTTCCTGGTAATGCCCCAATCAATTTTAATGGCGCAGTTGGGAATTTTGAAATTATATTTTCCTCTTCAAAAACTGAATTAAACTCATCGGAATCATTACAAGCAACTATTAAAGTCAAAGGCTCGGGAAATTTAAAATTATTTTCAGCTCCAGAGTTGTCAGCTCCAAGTTCTCTTGAAAAATATGATCCGGAACATAGCGAAAATGTAAAAACAACTTTAAAAGGCATGTCAGGAGACATTTCAGACACTTATACATTAGTCCCGCAATTTAAGGGGAAATACCCAATTTCACCTGTTGAATTTGTCTATTTTGATCCTACATCAAATAAATATAAATCTATTTTTTCTAAAGAAATAGTTGTAAATGTTTTAGAAGGCCCCTCATCTTTCTCACAAAAAAACAAAACTCAAGTTTTGTCAAATGATAATACAAATAATATTTCTTTAACTAAAAGTCAATTCAGGTTTATAAAAACTAAAACAGAGCTAATTAAAATAGAATCTCAAAAATTTATTTATTCAACTCCCTTTTACTTACTTCTTTTGTTACCTGTGATAATAATATTTGTACTTATAGGATTTTTTAAATTTAAAACAGTTTCAGATTCTGATATAAAAGGGTATAAATCAAGAAGAGCCAATAAATTGGCTAAAAAGTATTTAACAGAAGCGAAAATTAGTTTGTCAAGGAAGGATGTTTTTTATGTAGCGCTTGAGAGAGCATTACATAATTTTTTAAAATCTAAACTTTCAATTGAAACATCTGATTACAGTAAAGAAAAAATAAAATTGTTATTAGGAAATAAAAACATTCAAATAGAATCGATAGACTTATTTATTAAATTAATAGAGAATTGTGAGTATGCTAGGTACACCCCCGCATCAAATGTTGTAATTAATAAGGATTATGAAAATGCGCTGAAAGTAATTTCTGAAATTGATAAACAAATTTAAAAATGAAAAAAACTGTTGTTATAATTTATTTAATTTTTTCAGGATTAATCTTTTCTCAAGATAATAACAAAGAATATTTTAATGCTGGTGTAGAATTATATAATAACGGAAAATATAATGAAGCAATAAATCAGTTTCAATCAATAATTGAAAATGGTGAACATTCAGAAGTCTTATATTTTAATTTAGGAAACTCTTATTATAAAATAAATGATATTGCAAATAGCATATACTTTTTTGAGATGGCTTTAATGCTAAATCCAAATAATAATGATGTTTTAAATAATTTATCTTTTTCTCAAAACATGTTAATTGATAAGATTGAAAAATTGCCTGCAAATCAAATTTTAGATTTTTTTAATTTTATTTCGAAAACATTAAATGTGCAGCAATGGTTAATGATTGGCATTCTTTTATTTTATGTTTTTTTAGCAACTTTCCTCTTATATTTTTTTAGCACTAAAACTAATTTAAAGAGAAATTATTTTACTCTTTCGTTAATATTTTTTAGCCTTGCTGTTGTTTTTGTTTTTAGTGGGATAAACCAATTTGAAAATAACAAGAACACGGTTAGTGCCATAATTTTTGAAAAGAAAATAGATTTTAGAACAGAACCAAACTCTAGAAGCGAAGTTCTTTTTGATTTACATGAAGGAACAAAGGTTGTTGTAAAAGAAGAGCTTAATGAGTGGTGTTTAGTTGAAATTAAAGATGGCAACAAGGGTTGGGTTGAATTAAAATCAATTAAAAAAATTAATTGACTCTTTGTTTGAATTAAAAAAATTCAATAAAAGATCTCCTATCTCCATAATCGGTTCATACAATAGTGTTGATTCAAAAAAACTTTCATCAATTAAAAACAAAGTAGAGTTTAAGTTTTCAAAAAAAACAAAGAAAAAAGAAAGAATAAGAACGTATTTAATTGCGCCAAACAAGCCCCCTAAAGTCTTGTTAATTAAACCTAAAGAAACCATTTTGACAACTCTGGTAAGACCTTTGCCAATAACCGAAACAAAGACTATAATTATTAAAAAAGTAAAAGCAAATGAAGCTATTTTTAAATAATTGTCATCAATGTTCTCTATTTGACTTGAAAAATTTAATGAAACCCAGTCAAGAGTAAGGTCAGAAAACTTTAAAGACCCATATGCACCTAAAACAATAGCGAATAAAGAAGACAATTCCATGATAAGACCTTTTATAAACCCTCGAAAAAATCCAAAAACTAAAACACAAACAATAAAAATATCTAAGTAATTCAATGCTTTTTTTTTACAAATATAAGTATATTGTTAACTATGAATTTTGAATGCTATGACGAATGAATAATAATAAAGATTTGAAAAACAAATGGCTTAAAATTTTAGATATTTTAAGTAAACAATTTAATGATGGGCAGCCTCTTGACTTAGAAAATGTAATTTATTTGATTGGTGTCCAGGAATTAGGTCAAACAGAAAAAAAATTTAATAAAGAGCAGAAAGTAGACTTAATGCATATTGCTATTTGTAGACTCTTGGAACCATCTGGTTTTTATGAATTTGAATACACTGATGATGAAGGTTGGCCACACTATAAAGTGATTAATAAACTTCCGAATTTAAAATCTGGAGAACAAACACTTTTAATGAAAGAGTCTATAATTAATTATTTTATAGAAAAAGAATTAATTCAATAGCTGAAAAACATTACTTTTGAGAAACAATTTTAAGATTATTTATGATTGCTGAAATACAAAAAAAAATTAAAGATGTTTCTGGATTTAGCACAAATGATTCAAAAGAGCTAGAAAAATTTAGAATAGAATATTTAGGAAAGAAAGGTCACATAAGCACCTACTTTGCGCAATTCAAAAAAGTTCAGGATTCAGAAAAAAAAGAATATGGATTAGCTATAAATGAATTAAAAAAAGTAACTCTTAAAAAACTAGAAGATTTAAAAAAATCTATAAATCCTTTAGACAAATTTAATTTAGTTAATGAAGATTTAACTAGGCCTGCTTCAGCTATAGAATTAGGGTCAAGACATCCTATATCTATTATTAGAGATAAAATAATCGATATTTTTTATAAAATAGGATTTAATATTTCTGAAGGGCCTGAAATGGAAGATGACTGGCATAATTTTACCGCGTTAAATCTTCCAGAGCATCACCCTGCTAGAGATATGCAAGACACTTTTTTCATAAATAAAAACCCAGATTTATTACTAAGAACTCATACTTCGTCTGTTCAAATTAGACACATGGAAAATAACGAACCTCCAATTAGAACTATTTCCCCTGGAAGAGTTTACAGAAATGAAGATGTTTCTGCTAGATCACATTGTTTTTTTCACCAAATAGAAGGGTTGTATATTGACAAAAATGTTTCTTTTGCCGATTTGAAGCAAACTCTTTTATTTTTCACAAAAGAACTCTTCGGAAATTCTAAAATAAGATTGAGACCATCTTATTTTCCCTTTACTGAGCCAAGTGCTGAAGTTGATATTTATTGGGGATTAAATTCAGAAACTGACTATAAAATAACTAAAGGTACTGGGTGGCTAGAAATAATGGGTTGCGGAATGGTAGATCCTAATGTTTTAGAAAATTGTAAAATTGACCCTAATGAATATTCAGGCTTTGCTTTTGGAATGGGAATAGAGAGGATTGCAATGTTATTATATCAAATAGAAGATATCAGAATCCTGTATGAGAACGACGTTAGATTTATAAACCAATTTAAAGGATCAGTTTAATTCTTCGCTTAGAATTTTCATTAATTTTTTTGGACTACGATTGTTATAAAGTATTTCATAAGTGGTATGCACAATAGGAAATTCTTTAGAGTTTTCTTTTACAACATTATAAGCATTTTTAGTCGCAAAATAACCTTCTGAAACCATTGACATTTCTGAAACTGCCGCTTTTAATGAATAACCTTTACCTAACATGTTCCCAAGGGTTCTATTCCTGCTAAATGTGGAATAAGCGGTAACTAATAAATCGCCTAAATATTCAGAGTCATTAATGTCTCGGTTGATTTTATAAACAGAATTAATAAACCTTTTCATTTCTTTAACGGAGTTGCTTATTAAAACACTTTGAAAATTATCTCCATAACCAAGTCCATGAGCTATTCCAGCTGTTAGTGCATAGATGTTTTTCAACATAGAGGCATATTCTACTCCCATTGTATCTTCAGAAAATTTTACTCTGATATAAGTTGATGCAAGAGCAACCTTCATTTCTTTTCCAATAGATTTGCTTTTAGAAGCAACTGTTAAATATGAAAGCTTTTCCAAGGCTACCTCTTCTGCATGACATGGGCCAGTAATAATTCCTATGTTTTTTATGGGAACATGATAATAGTTGTTTAAATGTTCACTAACAATCAAACTCGATTCAGGGACTACTCCTTTAAGAGCAGAAAATATAATTTTATTTTTTAATTGAAGTTTAATTTTTCTTAATTCATTTTCTAAAAAAGGAGAAGGAATAGCTAATATGATAATATCAGAGCTTTTTGTGATTTCTTCAATAGAATCACTTACGTATATATTTTTTTTATTAAAATTAACAGATCTTAAGTAAGAGAGATTTTTCCCATACTTTTTTATATGCATTGCATTCTCTTCATTTCGAACATACCAATTAACAAAGAATTTATTATCAGTTAATATTTTTACTAGAGCTGTTCCCCAGCTTCCTCCTCCTAAAACTCCGTATTTTTTATTCATAGTTAAAGATTAACAAAATTTTGGGAATTTTTAAAGAAATTTAAAATTAAATTAGATATTAAATAAAATAGTTTCATATAATTAGTTTGCTTTTAAAACACTCTCTTTTGGAGGGTGTTTTTTTAGTTTTAGCCTTTTCATAAGGTTTTAGATGTCAATAAAAAAAAACCTATTAAATAAAATAATCCAATTCTTAAGAATTTTTTAGAACTTTTAGCAGAGTTCTTATGAATCGACCATCCAAATGTTATAATTAGAACTCCTAATAAACTAATTAATGGGTGTTCTATTAAATAGCGACTATAAGTATCATTGTTGAAAACTGAACTAAGTCCCGTTTTCCACCACAAAAATTTGGGCGATATAAAATACAGGACCATGCCAATAACAATTTGAATATGATTAATTATTAAAGCAAATAAAGAAATCCTTAAATCAAATGCTTTAAAAACCCTTTTAGATATAAGACCATAAATAGAATTGACAATTGCACACGCAGTGCTTATTATAGTTAAAAACGACCATAAATCATTAAGTTGCAGGATCCAAGAAAAAAACAATTCTCCAGACATTTTTTTAAATAAGCGCTAAATATAAACACTTTTTTGAAGCTATCTAAAAGTCATTAGACAACAGCAGTTTTTTTGTATAATTTTTTTTAGGATTAGACAATAGCTGGTCTGTCTCATTTATTTCTTCAATCTCACCTTTATTTAATATCATTAATCGATCGGTCATGTATTTCACAACGGATAGATCGTGTGATATAAATAAAAATGTAAATGAAAATTTTTCTTTTAGATTGTTTAACAAATTTAAAACTTGAGCCTGGACTGATACATCCAAAGCAGAAACAGATTCGTCACAAATTAATATATCGGGATTTAAAGCTAGCGCTCTTGCAATAACAATTCTTTGCCTTTGTCCGCCCGAAAACTCATGTGGATATTTATTAAAATCACTTTTTTTCAAATTAACTTGTTCTAATAACGATATCGCTTTTTCTTTTGATTCATCAATTGTATCGAATAAGTTATGTGATAACATGGGCTCAACAATAGAACTGCCAATTGAGATCTCAGGATTTAATGACGAAAATGGATCTTGAAAAATTAATTGAATATTTTTTCTAAATTCTTTTTCATTAATTTCTTTAATATTTTTTTCTTTGTAGAATATCTGACCTTTACTAAAATTATTAAGATTTAATATTGACCTTGCTATAGTAGATTTTCCAGAGCCGGATTCCCCAATGAGACCTAAAGACTCCCCCTTATATAAATTAAAACTTATATTATTTAAAATTTTGATATTGTTATAAGAGAACTCTAGATTTTTGACTTTTAGTATAGGAGGTTTTTTATATATTTTATCATGTGCTTTAGCTCTGTCTTGTTTTGTGATTACAATAGATTCTTCTAAACTATTTTCATTTGTAGGCAATCTTTTAGGACGCGAATGTTTAGGTGGTCTGGAATTTAATAAAAGTTTTGTGTATTGCTTTTTTGGAGTGTTAAAAATCTGATTGCTAGAGCCCATTTCTTCAATTTCCCCTTGATTTAATACAAGAACATTTTCTGCAATATTTGAAACAAGTTGTAGGTCATGAGAAATAAAAATTATACTCATTTTTGTCTCTTTTTGAATTGATTTTAAAAGATGGACGATTTCTTTTTTAACTATTCCGTCCAAAGAAGTTGTTGGCTCATCTGCAATTAAAATTTTAGGATTACACGAAATAGCCATTGCTATCATTATTCTTTGTTGTTGGCCGCCACTAAGTTGATGAGGATATTTATTATAAAATGTTTCAGGATCAGTTAATTGAACTTTTTCTAACAATTTATATACCTTTTTTTTTGCGCTCTTCTTGTTTATAGACTTGTGGTTTAAAATGACTTCTATTATTTGTTCGCCACATTTCATGCTAGGATTTAGCGAACTCATGGGTTCTTGAAAAATAATAGAAATATCATTTCCTCTTATTTTTTCAAAATCAATAAAGTTTAAAGAGTTAATCGCCTTACCATTAAAATTTATTGAACCAGTTTTTACAACATTTTTTGAATTAAACAGATTAATAATAGAAAGAGCTGTGATGGATTTTCCACTTCCAGATTCTCCTACTATTCCTAAGATTTTATTTTTTTTTAATTCAAAGGATATGTTTTTTAAAATAGGAATTTCAGAAATTGAGATGGAAAGATTTTTTACTGAAAGAATTGGCATAGGTATCAGTTTGTAGAGTTTAGATCGAGCATTTTAAATGCTTCCTCTATATATATTTCTTCTTGAGTGTTTTCTTCCATCCTTCCAAGACGCACAATAAGTATATTTTGTTTGGGAAATACAATCACGTACTGTCCTAAATGTCCTCGCATAGCGAAATAATTATTTTCTTTAAATTTCCCTAGCCAAAATCCATATCCATATTCAGGGCTTGAAACGAATCTAGGTGTCAGAGATTTTTTTACAAAAGCAGAATCCAATAACCTATTTCCGTTCCAAAGGCCATCGTCTTTATATAATTTTCCAAATCTAGCAAAATCTCTAGCATTAGAGTTAAAACAACAATACGCCTTTTCTGTATTTGTCTTAATGTTGTCAACTTGCCATAAAGCATTGTTCTCGGCACCCATAGGGTTCCAAAACCAATCATACACTAACTCTGATATTTTTTTATTTGTTGCTTTTTCAATGGTCATCGCTAAAAGTTGGGTATCACTACTTAGGTATTCAAACGATTCACCAGGCTTTTTGATAATAGGCCTTGATTTTACCAAATCATTTAAATTACTCCCAATATATGCTCTTGCTGTAACTCCAAAGATGTTAGTATAACTTTCATTCCATTTCATTCCAGAAGACATACTTGAAAGATCACCAATGGTTAGCTCTGAAGCAAAACCCTCATTATAATTAGTAATATAAGATCCAACCTTGTCATTTATATCACTAAAATAGCCTTCTTGAATTGCTCTTCCCATGGTAGCTGAAACTATACTTTTGGACATAGAAAAAGAATTACTGTAGGAGTTTTTATTATATCCTTCATAATATTGTTCATGCCATATTGAGTCGTTCTTAATAATTAAAAAAGCGATTGTTCCAAGGCTAGTATTTTTAGAATTTAATTTATCTGTTGAAATAGTTTCATTATAGTTTTTATGGATTGGCCATGCTTGTGGGCTTTCGCTTTTCGGAATTTCAATGTTATCAAAAAATTTGTAATCAGTTATATCAGCTTTGGTTCTTTGAATTTTATAAATAGTACTAACTAGTTCAGACAAATAAATCACTTCGGCTTTATAAATTATTGAAGCAATTAATATAATAGATCCAAAAGCATAAAAATAATTTCTTTTCATTAGTTAACTTTTTTTAAAGTTAACTAATTAAAGCAATTTAGTGGATAATTTTGAGGATTTGAAACGGGCAATAAAAATTAGCTGATAATTTTTATGCGAAATAGTTAAATGATAATGTTAAACTTCCTTAATTAGATATATTATATATTGCCAATTAATTATTTTTTTAAATAATGATCAAAAAGCTGGATATTGAAGCAAACCTGTCCTTAAGAGCTAGAGTTTTTTTAGCAATGACTATTTTAATTGTTATAGCATTTTCATTAATATCAATAATTACTATTCCACAGTTTAAAACACAATCTGATGACTATCACGAACAACGTCTTGAAAGAAAAGAAGCACAAATTCAAAGAAGTATTGCATATTTTTTTCAGGAATCTAAAGAAAAAGTAAGTAGAATAAAATTAGATTCAATCTTAATAGAAAAAATATATCAAATAGCAGATGTTCAAAGCGTCAACTTTAGCATATACAACCTTAACGGGAGTTTAATCAATTCAACACTACCTAAAAAAGATTTAAACAATATTAGTTTAACTCTTTTGACTAAGATTTTAAAAAATAAAGATTCTAAAACAATTGAAATCACTAAAGCTGAAGACATTCAATATAGATCATCATACTCCCTTATTCTGGATGATCAGTTTACTCCGTTGTGGATTTTAAACTTACCTTATTATGATGATGATAACCTTAATACTTACGAGTTAGACTCTTTTATAATTATCCTTCTAGAAATTTATTTATTTTTATTAATTCTATCTATTGTTATTTCATATTTTGTTTCAATATACATTACTAGAGCAATTTCTGAAATTGCTTCTAAAATGAAGAAAACAAGGCTTGATAAGACGAATACTAAAATTGAAATAAAAGCAAGGAGCAAAGAAGTTTATAGCCTAGTTAGTTCTTATAATAAAATGGTTGACATGTTAGATGAAAGTGTGGAGAAATTATCCAAATCTAACAAGGAACAAGCTTGGAGAGAAATGGCAAAACAAGTAGCCCATGAAATCAAAAACCCACTAACCCCAATGAAATTAAGTATTCAAAGTTTTCAAAGAAGCTTTGATGTGAATGATAAAAATATTCATAATAAATTAGACGAATTTATTCAAACATTAGTTCAACAAATAGACACTATGAGTTCTATAGCTTCAGCTTTTTCAAATTTTGCAGAAATGCCAGCTCAGCTTGGAGAGAAAATAAACATAGTTCAGACTGTAAAATTGGCATTAGAAATATTCAAAGAAAAACACATAAATTTCACGTCGGATTATAATGATTTTCAAGTTAGTATAGACAGAACACAAATTGTTAGAATTATCACTAATCTTATTAAAAATGCAATAGAAGCTTGCGATAATATAGAAAATCCTATGATTCAGGTTTTTATAAAAAAGAACAAGAACAATGTTTTAATAGAAATTCAAGACAATGGAATAGGGATTTCAAAGGAATTAAGTAAAAAAATATTTGAGCCAAACTTTACAACTAAAAGTAGTGGAATGGGTTTAGGTTTAGGAATGGTTAAAAATTTAGTTAATTCGTACGGTGGAATAATCACTTTTAAATCTAAAGTCAATTCAGGCACGTCATTTATTATATCATTTCCTATATCAAAATAGAAAAATTATTTTGATAAAATCAAATTAACAGTGCTGGTTATAGGCTTGCTTAAGATTTTCACTAATTATTTCTGAGGATCTGCCTTCAATGTGGTGTCTTTCTAGCATATGAACTAATTCACCATTTTTAAAAAGCGCTATACATGGTGAGGAAGGGGGAAAAGGAATCATTAAATTTCTTGCCGAATCAGTAGCTTCTTTGTCAACACCAGCAAAAACAGTTAATAATTGCTCAGGTTTTTTATCATTATTTAAAGATTGCTTTATACCTGGTCTAGCATTAGCTGCCGCACACCCGCAGACTGAATTAACAATTAAGACTGCTGTGTTATTTTTAGAAACATGGGTTGTGACATCTTTAGAGGTTGTTAATTCAATAAACCCAACAGATGTAAGGTCCTCTCTCATTGGTTTAACTAGTTCAGCTGGATACATATTTAATTTTATTTTAAACAAAGATAAGAAAGATCTTAAAAACAAATCATTTTTAAAATGACATTTGTAAATTTGCAGGAATAAAATTTATTATGTCAAAATGGTTATTTGCTTTTTTAGGATTTAGTTTTTTTAGATTTCCTGGTGCTATTATAGGATATTTTTTGGGCACTATAGCAGAAAACTTTAGTTCAAAAAAACTTAATAAATCATATCTTAATAGGATTTCCTCTAAGGAGTTTGAATTAAACTTATTAGCATTAGCGTCCTTAGTCATTAAAGCAGACGGAAAAGTTACAAAACAAGAGCTGGATTACGTGAGAACTTATTTTGTTTCTGCTTATGGTAAAGAAAGGGCCAACGCAACTTTCAAAGTTTTTAATGATAGCCTTAAAAATATAGGGATATCTCCAATTAAGATCTCTTCTTTATTTAATTCTGCTCTAAACTATGAAAGTAGGCTTCAGGTCATACATTTTTTGTTTGGAATTGCTAAGGCAGATGGTATTGTTAGCAATTCAGAAATTGAAAAATTGTTAGAGTTCTCAAATTTGTTAAAACTTTCTTATGCAGATTTTCTTAGCATTAAAGCGATGTTTGTCAATGAAGTAGGCGGAGCTTATAGAATATTAGAAATTGAAAAATCTGCAACTAATCAACAAATAAAAAGAGCTTATAGAGATTTAGCAAAAAAACATCACCCAGATAAAGTTCAGCACTTGGGGACTGCATATGTGAAAGCTGCTAAAGATAAATTTCAAAAAATTCAAAAAGCATATGAAAGAATTAAACAAGAAAGAGGGTTTTAAATTAGTTTTAGTAGTTTTAAAATAGCTTTTTATTATGCAAGATTTTATTTTTTATTCTGAACTAGGTCTTTTTCACGTTTTAGACTGGAACGCATATGATCACTTATTGTTCTTAGCGGCTTTAACATTGCCATTTTCATTTAGGGAGGTAAAAACAGTATTTTGGTTAGTTACTTTGTTTACTTTTGGCCACACTTTTTCATTAGTTCTTTCTGCCTTTGAGATTTACAACCCACCTGAAAAGTTAATCGAGTTATTAATTCCATTAACAATATTAATTGCAGCTTTAAGCAACATTGTAAGAAATAAGAGTTTTAACTCAAGCCAAAACTTAGAATTAGGATTCTCTTTATTTTTTGGATTAATTCATGGGTTTGGATTTGGAAATTATTTTAATCAAATAACATTTCCAGTAGACTCTAAGTTAATTCCTTTATTGGGTTTTGCAACTGGCGTGGAGTTTTCACAATTAATTATTGTATTAGGAATTTTGTTTGTTAATTTGGCATTAACAAAATGGAATTTAATCTATTTATCTAAATACAGAGTTTTTAGTTCAGTCGTTATTATAGGAGTTTCAATAATTATGATTTTAAATATGTTATAAAATGGAAAAGAATAAACAGAAAAAATATGATATAGCTTATTTGAAGATGGCTTTGGAGTGGGCAAAATTATCCCACTGTAAAAGGAGACAAGTGGGGGCTTTAATTGTTAAAGATAAAATGATCATTTCTGATGGATATAATGGAACCCCAACTGGATTTGAAAACATTTGTGAGGATGATGAAAACTACACTAAATGGTATGTTCTTCATGCAGAAGCTAATGCTATTATGAAAGTCTCAGCCTCAACTCAGTCAAGTAAAGGAGCTACATTGTATATCACCCTTTCTCCTTGTAAGGAGTGTAGTAAACTTATTTTTCAATCAGGGATTAATAGACTAGTTTATTACAAAGAATACAAAGATAGATTGGGATTAGATTTTTTGAAAAAATCAGGAATAGAAATTACTCATATTGAAGATTTTTAACTTTTAATTTTCTCCTTTATTTTTTTAGATAAATGAAGAATAACTAAAAGAATAATAGCACATGAACATGCTAGCACTCCAATTAAAGCAACTTGACTATCGTTAGAATAAATATTTTCAAAATCTAATTTACTTATATTGAAAATTAATAAGGCAATCGCTAATATTATAAAAATGTAATTTTTCATACTAATTAAAATAATCCTTGAATATTGCTAGCAAATAATTTAACAGCAATAGCCATTAGAATCACACCAAAAACCTTTCTTATAACTCCTATTCCCGCCTTACCTAAAATTTTTTCAATTATTCCAGAAAATTTAAGTACCAAATAAACAAACAGAATATTCACAATAATTGCTATTATGATATTAACCACATGAAATTCTGCCCTAAGAGATAGTAAGGTGGTTAGTGTACCAGCCCCAGCAATTAAAGGAAATGCAATAGGAATTATTGATGCTGTTTCGGGAGTCTCATCTCTGTAAAGAGAAATTCCTAAAACCATTTCTAATGAAATAAAAAAAATAACAAAAGAACCGGCAACTGCAAAAGAATTAACATCAATACCGATTATATTCAAAATTTCTTCTCCAATAAACAAAAAGGCAATCATTATTACTATTGAAACAATTGATGCTTTTTCAGATTGAATATGCCCTACTTTCTTTTTAAGAGAAATAATTATAGGAACACTTCCAATTATGTCAATAACTGCAAAAAGAATCATTCCAACTGTTAAAATCTCTTTAGCGTTAACCATTTAATTAATTTTAAGCAAATATAATTTATAATAAAATGATTTCCTTAACATATTTATTATTTTCATCAAATGTTTAGAATTGATAACACTTTAGTTTCTGAAGAAATAATTGAGAAAAATTTTCAGTGTAATA
>Ga0209816_1000163_pt1 | contig 55019 bp, 45 predicted proteins | sample CoawatmetaG01DNA_FD_187509 | JGI IMG/M metagenome (GOLD analysis project Ga0209816, IMG submission 187509) | Marine microbial communities from the West Antarctic Peninsula - Coastal water metaG017-DNA (SPAdes) (version 2) | ecosystem: Environmental > Aquatic > Marine > Coastal ...
TGAAAAGCTTTGGATATCTTCAGGGTTCAATGCCTATATTTGAAACGATAACAACCTGTACTGACCTTGATGTTTTTAATTACTCTAACGCTACATCGAAACGAGAAAATGAATCTCAACCATTCACACTGGGTTATGTGGGCTCAGTGGGAGTTTGGTATCTCTTTGATGAAACGCTAAGTTGTTTCAAAGAGTTGCAGAGACAAGTTCCTGAAGCCCGTTTGCATATTCTTAATCGCGGCGACCATGACTACATAACAAAACGTATCTCTGAATCGGGTATTTCTGCTGACTCGGTATTGCTCGAAGTTGCCGATCACGCTGGTGTGGTCAAGGCGATGCAAAACATGGATGCGGGTATATTTATTATTAAACCTGCATATTCAAAGATAGCATCTGCACCAACAAAGCTTGGTGAGTTTCTTGGTTGCGGTGTTCCTTGCCTTGGGAATGCTAACGTTGGTGATATAGCTGACATTATTGTAGGTGAAAATGTAGGAGTTGTATTAAGTTCTTTTGATGCTGACTCAATACGTGTAGCTGTTGAAGAGTTAGTTTGTCTTACAAAACAAGAAGGCATAAAGGCTCACTGTAGAGATATTGCTCTTAGGTACTTTTCGCTCAAAGAAGGTGTGCGAAGTTTTGACCGAATATACAGGGAGTTAGTGGTTTAGAAATATTTTCCAATATGAAACAGGATTTTTAACATGTTAAAATTATCTTTAGTAGTTGATTTTAAAAAATCTCTCTATCAAAATTATTAAGGTTCAATAGTATGGTTAACAATAAAATCACTAAATCTAGTAACAATATGGATGCTAAAACAGTTGCTAGTTTCGGTGATGAATGGTCACGATTCGATCAGTCGAGCATGTCTTATTCTGAAGCTAGTGAAATCTTCATGGAATATTTCTCTATTTTTCCATGGGATATGCTGCCGTCAAATCCTGTTGGTTTTGATATGGGCTGTGGAAGTGGACGTTGGGCGAAGTTTGTTGCGCCGAAAGTAGGGCGATTGAACTGTATTGATCCTTCAAGTGCACTTGATATTGCTCGTCGAAATTTAATTGATTTTAAAAACGTAGAATATATTAAAGCCTCTGTCAGTGAATCTGGTATACCCATTAATAGCCAAGATTTTGGCTACTCTCTTGGGGTGCTTCATCACGTACCTGATACGGAATCAGCTATAAACTCATGCGTATCAATACTAAAGCCAGGTGCTCCTTTGCTTGTTTATCTTTATTATGCATTTGATAATAGGGGTTGGGTTTATCGTTTGTTATGGAGAGCTTCTGATATGTTTAGACGAATTATATGTAAGTTACCATCACGATTTAAACATCTTGTGACTGATGTTATTGCTGTAATTGTTTATTTTCCGCTTGCCCGCTTATCGCTACTTCTTGATAAAGTTGGGATTAATGCAGTAAGCATTCCTTTGTTTTTTTATAGAAACCATAGTTTTTATACCATGAGAACTGATTCGCGAGACAGGTTCGGTACACCGTTGGAGCAGAGATTTACGAAACAACAGATTAAATCATATATGGAACGTAGTGGATTAATTGATATTAAATTTTCTGATAACGCACCTTACTGGTGTGCCGTTGGAATAAAACAATGATAAAGGTTATGGGTTTAGCGCTCTATGGAGATAAGGCCGCGAGTACTCGTTATCGACTATTTCAGTACAAGTCTTTATTGGAAGAGAACGGTATTGAGCTGGAAGTTTTCTCGCTACTTAGTAATGAGTATTTGGATAAAAAGTTCAATGGCGAACGTATTTCCCTGATTGATATACTTGTCTCGGTTTTTAATCGAATAAAGATTCTCCTTAAACAAAAAAAGTATGACTGTGCCATTGTGCATTGCGAGATCTTTCCACTCCTTCCAGGTAAGATCGAAAGTCTGATTTTAAATATACCTTTTATTTATGATTTCGATGATGCTTTTTACTTAAAGTATCAATCCAAAAGATTTCAGTTCACATCACCATTTCTTGCTAATAAATTTTTTCCTGTAATAAAACGGGCTTCTTTTGTAACGGCTGGTAACAATACCTTACTAAACTATGCAAACAGCATTAATGAAAATGTCTTTTTGTTACCGACAGTTGTTGATACAGTTCGTTATAAAGTTCTGAAAAAAACAGTAACTAATGCTTTAACCGTTGGATGGATAGGCTCACCTTCCACCGCGCCATATTTGAAGGGGATTTCTAAGTCTCTTTCGATTCTTGCTGAAAGTCAGGATATACGTTTTGTTGTTATTGGCGGTAAAGCACCATTTATCAAAAATGTTGATGTTATAGAATTGCCATGGAATGAGGATACTGAGGTTAATGAAATAAATAACTTTGATATTGGTGTTATGCCACTGCCGGATAACCCTTGGGAGCGAGGGAAATGTGGTTTTAAATTGATTCAATATATGGCTTGTGGTCTACCAGTGATTGCCTCACCTGTTGGCGTTAACTCTGAAATTGTTGAACATGGGGTAAATGGTTTTCTTGCTGAGACTCAAGAAGAGTGGGAAACTGCTTTGAGTACCCTTATAGCCGATTCTGATTTACGTCAGCAAATGGGTAAAGCTGGAAGAGAAAAGGTTGAACGTGAATATTCTTTACAGGTGACTGGGCCGAAATTAGTGGCTCTTTTAAAATCAATCTCCTAGTTTGAAAGATAATATATTGAATCAACTCGAGACGGAGCTAATAATCAAATGACATCTTTGTATTATCACTTAAGTTGCTCAGCATGTGGAGAGGGTGAAATGATAAATAAAAAGAATTGGGTCTAATTAATAGTAAATTATGATTAATGTAATATTTATTATCACAAAGGTGGTCTGATATATGTGTGGTATCGCTGGTTTTGTCACGCAAAACGCTAATAAGCCGATGAGACCCATTGTTGAACATATGGTATCAACTATTGTTCATCGTGGCCCAGATGATTCTGGCGTATGGGTCGATAAGTCTGCTGGCGTTTCGCTTGGCCATCAACGGTTGTCTATTGTTGATTTGTCGCTTGCAGGTCATCAGCCGATGGAGTCTGTTAGTAACCGGTACGTGATGGTGTTTAATGGTGAGATTTACAATCATTTGTTATTAAGAGAGGAGCTTTCTTCTGCGGACACTTCCGACTTCTCTGTTTCTCATGACACTTGTGTATCCTTCACATCGTCTGGTTCAGTCGACTGGAAAGGTCATTCAGACACTGAAACCTTGTTGTCATGTTTTGAGGCTTGGGGCTTTGAGGCGACGCTGAATAAAACGGTTGGCATGTTTGCTATTGCGCTTTGGGATAAACAAGAAAGAAAGCTCTATCTTGCCCGCGACCGACTGGGTGAGAAGCCGCTCTATTATGGCTGGGTTGACGGTGCTTTTGTTTTTGGTTCTGAACTTAAGGTTTTAAAGGCTTATCCAGGCTTTAATAACGCCATTAGCCGCAATGCACTGGCGCTTTATTTGCAATACAACTATGTACCTACGCCGCATTCTATCTATGAAAATATTTATAAACTGGAATCCGGTTGTTATCTTTCTGTAACCGCTACTTCAGTGGTTACGCCTTTATCTGTGGCACCTGAAGTTGATGGTGAATATGATGGTCTTGCTTTAAATCGATGGTGGTCGCTGGGCGAAGCTGTTGAGAGTGATTCGAAACACATTATTAAAAATGAAGATGATGCTATTAAGGGGCTGGACACACGCTTACGTGAATCCATTCGATTGCAATCGATTGCGGATGTACCCTTAGGTGCATTTCTTTCGGGTGGTATTGATTCCTCTGCCATTGTGGCATTGATGCAGTCAGAAGCAATCTCTCCGGTAAAAACTTTTACCATTGGTTTTTCAGAGTCGGAACATAATGAAGCAATTTATGCCAAAGAAGTTGCACGGCATCTTGGTACGGAGCATACCGAGTTGTATCTCTCCTCTAATGATGCGTTAGATGTTATTCCACGTTTGCCAGACTTGTATGATGAGCCTTTCGCTGATTCGTCACAGATACCTACCTTTCTGGTTTCTCAGATGGCGAAACAGCATGTTACCGTAGCGCTCTCTGGCGATGGTGGCGATGAATTATTTGGCGGCTACAATCGTTATTTTTGGAGTAAAAAAATCTGGAATAAATTGTCATGGATGCCTTGGAGTCTTCGCCGCTTACTAGGTACTTTTATTCTTAGTCAGCCAGTTGAGCGGTGGGACCTATTAAGTAACTATGCCTGTAAACTGTTCAGTAGTGCTGGAGTAGTTCAGCTTGGAGATAAGGCACATAAACTTGGTGCTAGGCTTGAGACAGTCAGTAATATTGATGACCTATACATGAGTCTTGTTTCGCAATGGGGTAAACCACAGCCTGTTGTGAACTGCAATTACACTGCAAGAACAATTCTAGACTGTCGCGAAGCATGGCCAAATATTGACTCTGATGAAGAGCGAATGATGTATCTGGATTCCATGACATATCTACCGGATGATATTCTCTGTAAGGTTGACAGGGCTGCTATGGGTGTGAGTTTGGAAACGCGCGTTCCTTTTCTTGATCATCGGGTAGTGGAATATGCCTGGCAGCTGCCGCTTTCAATGAAGATAAAAAATGGGCAGGGAAAATGGCTGTTGCGTCAGTTGCTTTATAAACACGTACCTAAGGCATTGATTGAGCGACCAAAACAGGGTTTTTCCATTCCTCTGGCCGAGTGGCTACGTGGGCCACTGCGTGACTGGGCGGAAGCCTTGCTGGATGAACAACGTTTAAGAGATGAAGGTTATTTTGACCCTACCCCTATTTTATATAAATGGAATGAACATCTGGCAGGGCGAGGTAATTGGCAACATCATTTATGGAGCGTTTTAATGTTTCAGGCGTGGCTTGAGAAACAAAATACCAATCTTTGAAGATGACATATAAAAAGTTGACTACGATATTTTCATTTATTGGGTTGGGGTCGTTAATAAGTGCTGGATTTGTATCTAAAATAATATAGGAATAATTTTTTGAAAAATGCTTAAATTAGACGAACTACCAATTAGTGTTGTAATACCAACATATAACAACAAAAAGTCATTTGAAAATGTTCTTGATGCTGTTTATAAGCAAACTATACGACCTAAACAAATTGTGATAATTGATTCATCTGACGTTAATGAGATAGAAATTAATTTAGATAAGTACAATGACAATATTAAGATTGACTATATAAAAGTAGAGAGATTTTTTCCAGGTAAAGCGAGAAATCTAGGTGTACAAATTGCTTCAGAGAAATATGTGGCATTTCTTGATTCAAAAACTATCCCAAATAGAAATTGGCTCTCAAGCTCGTTTGCAATGCTAAGAGGCAGAAGAAGATCAATCTTTAATTATGATGTCGTTTTTGGCTCTGTTCACTATAGAGGAGTGAGTAATTCTCAAAAGTTAATTTGTGCTTCAATTTATGGAGAAAATAATATAGAACACATATCTGGATCTTTGATGTTAAAGAGTGTTTTTTTAAAAATAGGATTTTTCAATGAAAAAACTAGGGCTGGTGAAGATCTTGATTGGAAGACAAGAGCAAAAGAATCAGAGTTTAATTATTATGTTCCAACTAAAGCGAACGCTGTATATTCTGAAATCTCTAGCAACTTAATTTCACACATGAAACGAGCATTTATTTATCAAATGCATGGTGCCTTTATGGATATTCAACACTCCACTAGAGTGGTGTTTTTGAGTTTGTTTTTAATATTATTAGCTACCTTGACCCCTAGATGGAATTATTTAGTTGGGTATGATAATGAAGCATTATTTATCCCACATATACTCAAGTTTTTTTTGTTGTTTTTGGGATTATTTGTCTTTTTTAGCATTATTTATTTAAAGTTATTCTTAATAAATGTTAGAAAACGTCGTTCTCTAATATTTTTGATTAATTTATCTCTTTTTATTTGGTTTTTTATTTTTGCACTTAACTGGAATGTTGCATATCTTGATTGGGATGAAAGCTCTCCTTTTTTTGTGCCACATATAACAAAACTTTATTTGGCAACTCTACTAGCTTTATCTTTTATTATAAGAGGCATAATATTTCCCATTAAAAGAGGGGTTCATAATCAATATTTATTTCCTTATAGGTGGGCTGGTATTGGCTTAATTGGTTTGATTTTAGATATTTCAAAAACTCCAGGGTATTTTATGGGGTCATTAGTTAATGTCTATAGAAAGGTAAAATCTTACTTTAGAGATTGAAAAAAGAATAAAGACAATAGGGATTAATCGTTAAAGTAACTTTCATTGACTTCATTCTATCCAACCAAAGGGCCAGATTGAAGTAAGGAAATTAGTAAAACTATTGGTCCAATAACTATTAAATATTTGTTAATTGTCTGCCTACTTAATTTTGTAATTAATACAACAATGTTATAATATAAAAATCGATTCTTTTAGAGAGAATCCAAGCCGTAAGATTATGAGACTAAACAACATATTTTGATGGAATTTGTCATGCAGCTCTTTTTTAATACCTTGAATTATTGCAGAAAAAATGAAAGAAACTTGTTTTTTTGTTTTTTGTTCTTTCATATTTTTGTTAGTATATTTTTATTTATTGTGGCCAATACAGAACACCTCTCTAGCTTGCATAATGGCATGGGGATTTGGTATTTTGCCTTAGATTCAGGTAAATATCATCTAGAGGCGCTCAATTTAATTACACACCTACAAAGTCATGAGTGGTCAGAATGGTGGGCTTTATATCCAGAACATCATCATGTAAAGATAATTTCTCTTACATATTTGATCACTGGATATCATGTGCCAATTTCTTTTGAAATTGTAAATAGTTTCGTATGGGCCACATCCATATTACTAATTCATAGAGTATCTAAATTATTATTTATAAATAATAATTTAACCTCTTTAGTTGCAATTATGTTTTTCTTTCAGCCGTCTATATTGATCTCTTCAACACAGCTACTGAGAGATCCGATTCTGATTCTCGGGTTTTGTTTTGTTCTCTATGGGTTTGCCGTTCTTTCAAAACAGAAAACAACATGGAAATGGGCTGTCATGATTCAGATAGGTATTATTTTATTATTACTTATGCGCGAATATTTATCTGTAGTTGTTTTAGCTTGCCTGCTGATTCCTGCAATAGCCTTGATTAAAGAGAAAAGATTTATTCCACCCTTATTATTTTTAATAATACCAATGCTGTTATTGGTGTTTTTTGCCCCGCATAAATACGTACCAGATGTTGATAGCATAACAGACACCATCGAAAAACAAGTTCAGACACCTGTTACCAACGAAATACAAGTTCAGACACCTGTTACCAACGAAATACAAGTTCAGACACCTGTTACCAACGAAATACAAGTTCAGATACCTGTTACCAACGAAATACAAGTTCAGACACCTGTTACCAACGAAATACAAGTTCAGACACCTGTTACTAACGAAATACAAGTTCAGACACCTGTTACCAACGAAATACAACTTCAGGCACCTGTTACCAACGAAATACAAGTTCAGACACCTGTTACCAACGAAATACAAGTTCAGACACCTGTTACCAACGAAATAAAAGTTCAGACACCTGTTACCACCGAAAAACAAGTTCAGACACCTGTTTCCACCGAAAAACAAGTTCAATCAATATATTTAAACGCTATAACTAGCAAAATATCCTCTTTAAAACAAGTTCAATCAATATATTTAAACGCTATAACTAGCAAAATATCCTCTTTGCGTCTCGGTTTTCGTGAAATTAATCTTGCTGGAGCTGGATCTAGTATTGATCTAAATTATCGCTTCAATAGTATTTCTGAGCTTGTAAAATACTTCCCTAGAGCTTTGCAAATAGGACTACTCTCTCCATTTCCACCGGACTGGTTTGAAAAGGGTCAATCAACAGGGAAAATTGGAAGGCTATTAGCCGGTATGGAAATGATTATTTGGTATCTAATTTTATCTGGCTTTATTTTTGTTGTGTTTAAAGATCCATCTGTACTAAAGCCTTTCGCAACTGTTTTTTTATTTTCTATAACGTTAATAATTCTATATGCCTATGTAATTCCAAATATTGGGACTGTATTTAGAATGAGACAAGCGTACATGATGCCATTCTTTTTATTTGGAGCATACGGTCTATCTTTAATGAGAAGTAATTTTTTAAAAAAACAAAGTAATTAGCTTTTTATTAAATTCAACTTAAGCACAATAGCTATTAAATTTTAAATAGTTGTTAGAGATTTTTTTGGGGATGCAATCAAATATATAGGAAATTTAAAACAGTTATGAAAAAAATACTTTTTATTGTTTCCGAAGACTGGTATTTTATTTCTCATAGACTTCATTTGGCTACTGCAGCAATAAATAATGGCTATGAAGTTGCCTTATTGAGTCGAATGTCACAACATCAAGAGTTTATTAGCTCATTAGGCATTAAGACAATCAATTGGCCTTTAGAAAGAAGATCGCGCAACCCTATGAGGGAGTTGCGATCTATCTACTGTCTTATTGCCGCAATTCGTAGTTTTAGTCCTAACTTAGTTTATGCGGTAGCTATTAAACCAATTATTTACACTATTCTGTCTAAAATATTTTTCAATGCTGATGGTATTGTGTTGGCATTTGGCGGCTTAGGCTTTATTTTTAGGTCTAATAGAGTTTCAGCTAAAATTTTAAAAGTATTTATTACACCTATATTTCGTCTCCTATTAACTGATAGAAATATTCGCTTAATTGTTCAGAATAGTGATGATAGGAAGGTGTTGGATAATTTGAAGATTATTGATCAAAATAAAACTAGATTAATTTTTGGCGTAGGTGTTGACGCCGAAAAATTTTCCTCAAAACCAATATCACATACAATACCATTAGTTATTTTACCTGCTCGAATGCTTTGGGATAAGGGTGTAGGGGACTTTGTGCGCTGTGCACAACGGTGTATTAATTATAAAATAGATGTTAGATTTGCATTAATAGGAGATCCTGACCCACATAACCCAGAGAGTATTTCTGAATTACAATTAAAAGAGTGGGTAGATCAGGGTGTTATTGAATGGTGGAAAAAAAAGAATAACATGCCAGAGGTTTATAGTTTAGCCGATATTGTGTGCTTTCCTTCTTATCACGAAGGTCTTCCCAAGACATTATTAGAGGCTGCAAGTTGTGAACTTCCAATAGTATCATACGATGTTTCTGGATGTAGAGAGGTTGTAAAAGACAAAGTAAATGGATTTCTTGTTCCATTTAAGGATGAAGACGCATTGTTTACTGCGGTAATGGATTTATTAAGAGATTCTAGTTTAAGGCATAAAATGGGTGTAATGGGAAGGAAGATGATAGTGGAAAACTTTACACAAGAGAAGGTCACTTCTGAAACAATGAGAGTTTGTGATAACTTATTAAAATGAAAGCACTGGTAACTGGCGCGACTGGATTCATAGGATTGAAATTGATTAAGAGTCTTGAGGATTGTGGCTATTCAATACGAATTTTATCGCGTAACAACAATTTAGATTATGATACGGCGATTTGTGACCTGCAGAATGAGAAAATCCCTGAATCTGCACTTGATTCAGTTGATGTAATTTTTCATCTTGCCGGACATGCGCATGATCTAGCAAGTGATTCAATTCAGGAAAAAATTTATTACGATGTCAATTTAGGAGGCACTGTTAAGTTAATTAAAATTGCAGTGCAAAAAAAGGTAAGGAAGTTTATTTATGTGAGTAGTGTTAAAGCGGGAGGGGTTCCTGGTTTTGGAGTGTGTGCAAGTGAAAATGATCAGGGTGAACCAGAAGGAATCTATGGAAAAACTAAACGAGAGGCAGAATTAAAGTTATTAAAAATCGGCGAAGAGTCCGATATCTATCTATCTATCATTCGCCCCTCATTGGTTTATGGTCCGAACGTTAAAGGTAACTTACAATTAATGTTGTCAGGCATTAAGAAGGGCTGGTTTCTGCCCTTGCCTGAGACAAACAATAAAATATCAATGATTCATGTAGATGATTTAGTTCGAGCAATTTTATTAGTTGCTGATGATGATCGTGCCAATGGAGAAATATTTATAGCGACAGACGGCACTCCATATTCCTCGCGAGAGATTTATAACTTTATGTGTAGTGCGTTAGGCAAGCCAAACCCAAAATGGAGTGTTCCAAAGAGTTTTTTTGATATGGCCTCCTTGATAAATCCACGTATTAGATATAAACTTAATAAACTGTTAGGTGATAAGTGTTATTCTTCTGCTAAATTAGAGGCGCTTGGATTTAAAGCTAAAAAATCTTTAAAAGATATGAATGAAACGGATTGTTGATTTATTACTAGGTATTGCGATTCTTGTGCTGTTAGCAGTTCCTATGCTACTAATTGCTATCTCTGTTCGCTTGTCATCTAAAGGTCCGGCTTTATATTGGTCTGCTAGAGTTGGCAAAAATAATATAATATACAAGATGCCTAAGTTTAGATCAATGTTGATTGATACTCCAGTTGTAGCAACACATTTGATGAATAATCCAGATTCTCATTTATCACCTATTGGTAGTTTTTTGCGTCATTCTAGTTTAGATGAGCTTCCACAATTGTTTTCAGTTTTAAAGGGTGATATGAGCTTTGTAGGGCCGAGGCCGGCACTATTTAATCAAGAGGATTTAATTGTCTTGCGTAAAGAAAAAGGCGTGGATAAGTTATTGTCTGGCATTACAGGCTGGGCACAAGTTAATGGCAGGGATGAATTATCAATTCCTGATAAAGTGGCATTAGATGTTGAGTATTTAAATCGACGATCCTTTTGGTTTGATATGAAAATACTTTTGATGACTTTTTTGAAGATTGTTAGTCGAGATGGGGTAAGTCACTAGTCAAGATTGTTTTAATTTATTCGTTCAATCATTGAACGGTGTTATTAATAGACTAAACTCAACCAGCATATAAAATTTATAGGATATTTTTGGAGATGAATTATGAGTAATAAAGTAGCATTAATCATCGGTATCACCGGCCAAGACGGTTCCTACCTAGCAGAATTCTTACTAGACAAAGGATACGAAGTGCACGGCATCAAACGCCGTTCATCATCATTTAACACTGATCGTATTGATCATCTTTACCAAGATCCTCATGAAACTGACAGAAAATTCGTACTGCATTATGGTGACTTGGCAGATTCTATGAGCCTGGTGCGTATTATTCAAGAGATACAACCTGATGAAATATACAACCTTGGTGCACAATCACACGTTGCTGTATCGTTCGAAACCCCTGAATACACAGGAGATACAGTTGGCTTAGGTGCACTGCGCGTACTAGAAGCCATTCGCATTTCAGGTCTTGAGAAAAAAACCCGCTACTACCAAGCCTCTACCTCAGAGCTATATGGTGAAGTGCAAGAAACCCCACAAAAAGAATCCACCCCTTTTTATCCACGCTCTCCCTATGCAGCAGCCAAACTGTACGCTTATTGGATTACCATAAATTATCGTGAAGCTTATGGTATGTATGCCTGTAACGGCATCTTGTTTAATCACGAATCTCCCGTACGTGGCGAAACGTTTGTTACGCGTAAAATCACCCGTGCACTAGCGCGTATTTCTCTCGGTCTTCAAGATACACTTTATTTGGGAAACATGAATGCCAAACGTGACTGGGGCCATGCTAAAGATTATGTTGAGGTGCAGTGGCTAATGCTTCAACAAGATGAGCCAGATGATTTTTGTATTGCCACTGGTATTCAGTATTCAGTGCGTGACTTTGTTAATTTTGCCTGGGGTCATTTGGGCAAAACTATCCGTTGGGAAGGTGAAGGCATGGATGAGAAAGGTTATGATTCTGAAACAGGCAATCTAATTGTGGAAGTTGACAAACGCTACTTCCGCCCAACAGAAGTAGAAACATTATTAGGCGATCCAACTAAAGCCAAAGAAAAACTAGGCTGGGAGCCAAAAATCACCCTGGAAGAGATGGTGCATGAGATGATGGAAAACGATATCAAAATTGCTAAGCGTGATTCTTTAGTCAAAGAGCACGGCTTTAAAGCGCCAAACTTTAACGAGTAATTGATTTAAAAATGGATCTAAACGATAAAATTTATATTGCAGGACACAGGGGCTTGGTAGGCTCTGCAATTGTTAGGCAATTAGAGTCTAGAGGTTTTTCTAATCTTATTATGCGCACGCATAAAGAGTTAGTTCTTACTAATCAGGCGCAAGTGCAAAACTTCTTCAAACAAGAAAAGCTTGATTACGTTATCCTTGCAGCGGCTAAGGTAGGTGGTATCTATGCAAATAACACCTATCCTGCTGACTTTATCTATCAAAATATGATGATAGAGGCTAATGTTATTAACTCAGCTTATGAAAATAAGGTCAAGCGCCTACTTTTTTTAGGCAGTACTTGTATTTATCCTAAAGCGGTTGAGCAGCCGATGCGAGAGGATGCACTACTTACTGGCGTGTTAGAGTCAACTAATGAGCCATACGCACTTGCAAAGATTGCTGGTATTAAACTGTGTGAATCATACAATCGTCAATACGGTACAGATTTTAGATCAGTAATGCCAACCAATCTTTACGGCATTAATGATAATTTCCATCCGGAGAACTCACACGTTATCCCGGCACTAATACAAAGGTTCCACCAAGCAAAGGCTAATAATGATGCTGAAGTAGTTGTATGGGGTACAGGCAATGTCATGCGAGAGTTTTTATATGTAGATGATATGGCAGAAGCTTCCCTATTTGTATTGGAGCTAGATGAGCAAACTTATAAAGCCAATACCCAACCAATGCTATCGCATATTAATGTTGGCACAGGTAAAGATGTAACCATTAGAGAAATGGCAGAAACGATAAAGTTAGTAGTAGGATACGAAGGAAAATTAACTTTTGATGCAACCAAGCCAGACGGCACACTCAGGAAGCTTATTGATGTGACAAGACTCACAAATATGGGTTGGAAATATAGTGTAGATTTGAAAGCAGGCCTTCAGAAGACTTGTAAGTGGTATTTAAAGGAGAATGGGTTATGAAAGCAGTAATTTTAGCAGGGGGTCTGGGTACACGCCTTAGTGAAGAAACAGGTACAAAGCCAAAGCCAATGGTGGAAATTGGCGGCAAGCCAATTCTATGGCACATTATGAAAATGTATTCTACGCACGGGATTAATGATTTTGTAATATGTTGTGGTTATAAAGGTTATGCCATTAAAGAGTATTTTGCCAATTATTTCCTTCATCAATCAGATGTAACTTTTTGTATGAAAAATAATTCTATGGATGTGCATCAAAAGCGTGCAGAGCCATGGACGATTACTTTAGTTGATACGGGTGACAATTCTATGACAGGCGGAAGATTAGGTAGAGTATCTGATTATGTAAAAGATGAGGATGCGTTTTGCTTTACTTATGGCGATGGCTTATCAGATGTTAATATTTCCGAGTTGATAGAATTTCATAAAAAACACGGTAAAGATGCAACCCTGACTTCTGTTTATCCGCCAGGTAGGTTTGGTGCGTTAGATATACAAGATAATCAAATAAAGCAATTTACAGAAAAACCTAAAGGTGATGGAGCCTCAGTTAATGGTGGTTTTTTTGTACTTTCCCCAAATGTGTTGAAAAGAATTTCTGGGGATGATTGCATTTGGGAGCAGGGGCCATTAAAAGGTTTGGCGTCAGATGGAAATCTAATGGCTTATTCACATGAAGGCTTTTGGCGCCCTATGGATACATTGAGAGATTTAGTATATCTGCAAGAGCTCTGGGAAGAAGGTAATGCACCATGGAAATCTTGGTAGTTTCATATGCAAACATGTGATTTCCTTGTTATCAGATCAGGAATTATTGGCATCAACATTGCCAAGGAATTACTAAATAGATTTCCATTAGCAAAAATAGTTTTAATAAAAAAGGAAGTTAAATGAAGATTTTAGTGACTGGAAATACGGGGTATATTGGCCCAGTTTTAGGTGGTAGAATTAAGGCTGGCAATAATAATATTACGCTTGTAGGGTATGATACTGGTTTTTTTTTACACTGTTTAACAGCAGTTGATCGCTCACCTGATTTAAACTATGACATTCAATATTATGGCGATATTAGGAAATTTGATAAAACCATACTCAATGGTGTAGATGTTGTTATTCATCTAGCGGCAATATCTAATGACCCCATGGGTAATAATTTTTCAGATGTAACTGATGAGATAAATTCCAAAGCAAGTGAGGAAATTGCAAAAAAATCCAAAGAGGCTGGCGTTAAAAAGTTTATCTTTGCGTCTAGTTGTAGTATGTATGGATCAACCGACAATAATAAAAAGAAAGAATCAGACTCTTTAAACCCTTTAACAGCATATGCAAAATCAAAAGTTTATATGGAGAAAGTATTAGAATCACTTGCTGATGATAATTTTGAAGCAACATGTCTAAGATACTCGACTGCTTGTGGTATGTCACCCAGATTAAGGTTAGATCTTGTGCTCAATGACTTTGTTGCTTGTGCATTAGTTACAGGAACGATTCAAATTCTTAGTGATGGCACTCCATGGAGGCCACTGATTGATGTTCAGGATATGGTTAGATCAATGGAATGGGCGATACAACGAACACAAAATGATGGTGGTAATTTTATTGCTGTAAATGTGGGTAGAAATGAGTGGAACTACCAGGTTGTCGACCTGGCTAATGAAGTCGCAAAACGAATACCAGGTACTAAGATTGAGGTGAATAAAGAAGCTGCACCTGACAAAAGATCATATCAAGTAGATTTCTCTCTTTATGCATCACTGGCGCCTAATCATCTTCCAAGTGTAAATTTGGCTCAAAGTATTGATGAATTGGCTGAGGGCTTAAAGAAAATGAATTTCAAAGATCCTGATTTCAGATCATCAGAAATGATGAGGCTTAAAGTGCTGCAAAATCTTAAGCAAAAACAGCTCTTAAATGAGAATCTTTACTGGAATTTTTGATTTTTTAACACACTACCTATTAATAATGAAATTGAAAGGTATTTTTTTCTAAGTAAAGTTATACTTGAGACGAGGGTTATTTGACTATTTAGTATATTAGTTATTGTCTTAATTTTATTTAAACACGAATATCAGGCCTGTTGAAGAAGCATTGTTTGTATGCTTAATATGGTTGTGCGTTTTTCTTACCATTCTTATTGTATCGAAAAATTCTGATAGACTATCATAGGAAGAGATGTATGAGTTGTCGAAATTGTAATAATCCGCTAGAACATAAATTTGTAGATCTTGGTTTTTCGCCACCATCTAATTCTTACTTAAAGAAAGATGAGCTTAATAGGTCAGAAACTTATTATCCTTTAAGGACATATGTTTGCGATAAATGTTGGCTGGTGCAAACAGAAGATTATGCTACAGCAGAAGAAATATTTAATGATGAATATGCATATTTTTCATCTACCTCACAAAGTTGGTTGAAACATGCCTCAGATTATGTAGACATGATTGTTCATAGGCTCAAATTAAACAAAAAAAGTTTTGTTGTTGAAATAGCTTCAAATGATGGTTATTTACTTAAGAATTTTATTGGAAAAGGTATACCATGCTTAGGTATTGAGCCTACTTTGTGTACTGCCGAAAAAGCAAGAGCATTAGGGATACCAGTTGAACAAATATTTTTTGGTGAAGAGACGTCAAAGAAAATTGCTGGTGACGCAAAGGCTGATCTTATTATTGGAAATAATGTTTATGCTCATGTCCCTGATTTAATTAGTTTTGCAAGGGGGCTAGAAATATTACTTAAAGATGAAGGCACGGTTACTCTGGAGTTTCCTCATTTATATAACCTTATTAAGTATGGTCAGTTTGATACAATATATCATGAGCATTTCTCCTACTTTACTTTAAAGTCAGCAATCAATGTTTTTAAAAATCAAGGTCTGCGTATTTATGATGTTGAAGAGGTTTCCACTCATGGTGGAAGTCTTCGAATTTATGGATGTAAGCACGGTGCAAAAGTAGCAACAAATGATGTCAATTTAGATAAAGTATTGGGTGATGAAAATGCTACAGGTTTGAATGAGCTTGATGTATATTTAGATTTTCAAAATCAAGTCGATAAAATTAAAGATGAATTATTACAGTTTTTAATTAAAGCCAAAATGGAAGGTAAAAAAGTAGCAGGCTATGGTGCTGCAGCTAAAGGTAATACACTTCTAAATTATGCAGGCGTTAAACCTGATTTGCTTCCCTATATTTGTGATCTTGCTGAGTCAAAGCAAGGAAAATGGACGCCTGGTGGGCATATACCTATATGTGACCCAGATCACTTGTATCAAGATAAGCCTGATTATATTTTGATTCTTCCATGGAATATTTCAGATGAAGTAATCAAACAAAATAGTAAAGCGAGAGAGTGGGGAGCCAAGTTTGTTGTGGCTATTCCCGAAATCAAAATAATATAATGAACATAATTCCGTTCCTTATTTTTTAATTTGATTGTCAATTTGACCTAGGTGAAACTAACTCTAATGAAAAAACGTCAACAGAAAATATCAGAGACATTCCGCCGCCTTTGGCGTCATATATCTACACGGCGCAGGGGGCAGTTATTTGTATTTTTTTTGCTTATGATCGCTGCATCCTTAGCCGAGGTAGTGAGTATCGGCGCTGTTTTACCTTTCTTGGGCATACTTATCGCCCCAGAGCAAGTCTTTACGCACCCCATAGCACAACCGTTTATCAGCTTACTGAACTTAAAATCATCAAGTGACTTACTCGCGCCGCTAGTTATTTTCTTCGGACTTGCGGCCATCTTCGCGGGTTTGCTGCGCATTGCACTTTTGTGGATGCAAATGCGGCTGTCATACGCTATGGGCGCAGATTTTGGTATTTCAATATACGAACGCACGCTTTACCAACCCTATGCGGTGCATGCTTCCCGTAATAGCAGCGAAGTAATAGCTGGAATAACCGCAAAAACAAATCAACTAGTCTACGGTGCGATTTATCCAGTGCTAAGTCTACTAGCCTCAATATTTCTGTTACTTACGATACTAGCAGTCCTTATCACAATCAACCCAATCGTTGCCTTGGGCTCTTTCGCAGGCTTTGGTGTTATCTACACGTTAGTAATTATTTTTACCAGGGGTCGACTATCCCTAGATGGAAGTCGTATCAACGAAAAACAAACAGAACTTATCAAGGTGCTTCAGGAAGGACTAGGTGGAATTCGTGATGTATTGCTTGACGGAACTCAACCAACATACATTAAGATATATTCACGTTCAGAAATTAAAATGCGTCGAGCCCAGGCTAACGTTCAGATTCTAACTACTTGCCCTCGCTTTGCTATCGAGGCGCTTGGTATGGTGCTTATCGCTGCGCTTGCGTTTATTCTCGCCGCTCGACCAGATGGAGTTGCCGGATCGATACCAGTGCTAGGTGCGCTGGCGCTGGGCGCGCAGCGTTTTCTGCCAGTGATGCAGCAGGCCTATACTGCGTGGACTGCAATTAAAAGTGGTCAAGCTAGTGTGCAAGATGCCGTTGACCTACTAGATCAACCATTAAGCGAAGATCCTAATCAGATAGTAATTCAGTCCATCCCTTTTAGGAAAAATATTGATTTATCCGACTTAAGTTTTCGTTATTCACAAAGTGGGCCCTACGTACTTAAGAATTTGTGCATATCCTTGCCGAAGGGAGGGAGGATTGGATTTATTGGCACTACAGGCAGCGGTAAGAGTACGCTCCTGGACATCATTATGGGGCTTTTGCAGACATCTGAGGGAACTCTATCCGTCGATGGTCTACCAATCACTAGGCGCAACAGCAGGGCTTGGCAGGCGCACATCGCTCATGTGCCTCAATTTATATTCCTAGCAGACTCGACAATAGCTGAAAATATTGCTTTTGGTGTTCCATATGATGACATTGATATGGCACGTGTAAGGCAAGCCGCGCAAAAAGCACATATCGCTGAGACCATCGAAAGCTGGAGCGGCCAATATAAAACATTGGCTGGCGAACGAGGTGTCAAGCTCTCTGGTGGGCAGCGACAAAGAATTGGTATTGCCCGGGCCTTATACAAAAATGCTGATATTATCGTTTTCGACGAAGCCACTAGCGCACTCGACAACGAAACAGAAATTGCTGTGATGGACTCTATCAAGACATTAGGCAATGAACTCACCATTATCATTGTTGCTCATCGCCTGACAACATTAAAGGACTGCACGCAAGTAATTGAGTTAACTAATGGTACGATAACGCGCATTGGATCCTATTCTGAAATAGTTAAGACCAATAGCTAAGAATGCGAAATTTTATTAATGTTGACTACTCTAGCGCTTTTTTAGAATTCGGCTTTAAAAGAATGGCAGGCATGTTTTAGTTTATGCCTCCCGCGGAAACCCTCAGTCATGTAGATCAGTAACTAATTTACGAACAGATGGAGCCTCTTAAATGTGTAATCTAATATTTTCGAGTCAGCAGTTATGTGTTTTTTGACTAGCAGTTGATGTACAATGCTGCAGCGTAAATGAGTTTGTATTTAGCAACTTGTGATCTCGCTCAACTATAAAGAACATTTATATGCAACAAAGAGTCGCTATAATTATCCCTACCTATAACAGAAAAAAAACAACTGAACGTTGTGTCAACTCACTTATAAATGGTACCTATAAGAATATTAAAATAATTTTGTGCGATAGTGACTCAACCGATGGTACGGGGTCAATTTTTGAAAATAGAAATATACATTGTTCTATAAATGTTGGTAGTGATTCCTGGTGGACTGCTGCTATTAATCAAGGAGTGACGATTGCTAGGCTAGAAGCTTTTGACTTCATTATCATAATGAATGATGATATCGATATATCTAAAACACTAATCGAGCAACTTATGGAGAAAGCGGTAGCAAATAGGGAATCCATAATATCGGCAGCACAGAAAACAAAGAAAGGGTTATTTCTTGGCACAAGATATATAAGTTTATTTAAATACCCAGTGGATCTTTGGTCTGAAGAATTAGGGCCTGCAATGGAAGTTGAAACTAGTAATGGATGCTGTCTTCTCATCCCAAATCACATCTTTAGGAGAGTTGGGATATTTGATGAATTGAATTGTCCCCACCTCACTGGGGACATTGAATTTCAGCTTAGAGCACGAAGAATGGGTTTTATAACCATGTCTTTTCCTGATATTGTTATCCATCAGCAGGATGCCACAGATTACTTTGGAAAACTAAGGTTAAGGGTAAGGGAGATATACACGCACAAAGGTTCGCCTCTTTTAATATCGCGTCATATGGCGCTTGGTAAACAATTGTTTGGCAGTACAGCCAAATATATGCTCCTAGGTATATATTATCATATAGGATTTATTAGAACATCAATCAAAGCTATATACATAGCACTGCGCAACCGTCATTTTAGATAAAAGTATGTCATTATGAATTGTGTAATCCCCCCATTATTAATCTCCTACTTTTAACTGACGTTATTAACGGGTGGTTACAATTAGAGTTTTTTAAAACTCTCAAAGATATTTTTTTACTAAAATAGGAATCGTATAAATTGTCGGGGGTTTGTACCTGCGCCTAGAGTTAGCCAATAGCGCAGATGCCACTCCTCCTTGATCAAGGTTGCTCCCTAGGAAAATTAGTAAATATTCCTAGAAAATTTAGTCTATACCTTATCTTTATAGGATAATAGGGGTTACTAAAGAGAAATTTTTCAAGTTATTTGCGATGCGCTTAACGGCTGCATCAGTAGTTCTTCTATTAAGTAGCTGTGGTGGTGGCGCTAGTGACACTGCAGACGTGAGTAATGTTTTGGCGCTGAAATGGACATTGTTCAGGAGCTGATGGTTGAAGCACAGAAAAGCGAACTGATGCCTTTCTAATTAATATAACTTGGGATTAAGGATGAAGTCGACAGTACACTTTTTGAATTCAGTATGTGTTCCAGCGTTTAGTGAGTCATTTTTAGATTTTTCTCAGCCCATCGTTGACGGGGATGATTTGTCAAAGTCAGCTCATCAGTTGAGAAATGATTTTTTTGAATATTTTAAGAGTGATGTTTTTCTTGAAATATATCAGAAGTTCGCCGGACATATTAACGACGAATATAATTTAACAAATCAAAAACTTCTTTTTCAAGCAACTCCCACTCCCCGTGTTTTTATACCAGGTGGACATGGAACTAATTGGCATTGTGATTATTGGTACGGACATGGGGAAAATTCAAAAACTGTTTGGGTGCCAATTAAAAATATTATTCCTGGTTCAACTTTTAGTGCAGTGAAAAAATTTGAAGATAATATGGATTTATATAAACACTATTCGGAAATGCCCGAATTGCTTGCGAAAAAGTTTGATCTGATGGGTGCGGAAACTATTCAAGTATGCCCACCTAAAAATGCTGCCGCAATTTTTGATTCCAATGTGCTTCATGCATCAATTCAGAACATGACTAATCTAACGCGACTTTCGTTTGATTTCCGTTTTACAACTAACGAGGATGAAGCTTCGACAAAAAATATTAATGATTATCTGCATTATAGCAATGGCAAGTTAATTAACCCAAGTTCTGCAAGAAAAGAAGTTCAGTTTTTGAAATATATTTGCGGTGGGCGTGGAATTGATACTAAATCTCAACACATGTTGATTGAAGCTAGCTGCAAGGATTTAGAGTTGAGTTTAGTGGGGCAAGAAGCTGAAATTGAAAGGTTTGATTTTCCCATGCTAAAACTCCACGTTGGTGAAATTCAAAATTTAACATCTCTGTATTCAGGAATAGTTATTGTCTCAAAGAGGTTGTTTGATGATAGCGATGTGCTGGGATTACTATCGAGAAGCAATATCACTGTATATTTTGCATTAGAGCAAGAGTGGTTATAACCATAAATAGGTTCGTCATTGAAGGTTAATTGGGGCCATTTTTTATGCACGTTCTTCCTCGTAAAGTGTGCGAGTGCAGATTGTGTAAACTATTGAATTGTAATAGTTTCAGAGGCGTATAAAAAACGTGCATAGTGAGAATTGAGTTACATATTACTTGCACACTCACTATGAAGTTGTTTTAAATAATTGATAGTAAAAGAATTAATGTATACGCTACTACTGAGCGGGAGCAGAGGGATTCTAATAAGAGAGTCGTGTAGCTTTGAAGGTAATAGCGCTGTGTAGTAGGCAAAATATAGCTGTTCTGCCTATTCATGATGGATTTGTGGTTAAGAAGCAGCATTGTGATGCACTGAAGGATATAATGGTTAAGGCTTATAAACTGCTAGGGTTCGTGTCAGTACCTATGGTGACTGAAGACTGATAGAACCAATTTCCTTAAAGTATTTGAAGGTATACCCCTCTGGAGTTTGTAATAACTATTTTAGGAAACAAGCGGGTGTCTAGAAAAGTGGGTGCGTATCACGTAGACAAGTATTGTTAATGAGAATTTTTGTGAGGCTATATGATCATCACTAATATAATTGGCGGATTGGGAAATCAAATGTTTCAGTATGCGGCAGGACGCGCAGCGGCCTATCACAATAAAACCGATTTGGCTTTAGATATTATGGGGTATAAAAATTACAAGAGGCATCAAGGCTATGAGCTCAGTAGGGTTTTTAAAGTTGACCCAGTAGAGATTGATCAAGACGAATTAAAAGACTTTTTGGGGTGGAGGGCGAATGATATTGTACGGAGAATATTGAAGTTACGGGCTTTGTCAAAATTCCGACGCAACTATATAATTGAGCCTCACTATCATTATTGGAATAAATTTAAAAACATAAAAAATGACTCTTATTTAAGCGGTTATTGGCAGTCAGAAAAATATTTCGTCGAAATTGAACGGTTGATACGTAAAGATTTTGAATTTGATGCTACTTTAAGCGAATTAAATTGTTACATTGCTGATGATATTAAAATAAATAAGTCGGTTAGCATTCACGTGCGAAGAGGTGACCTTATTACTGACGGAAGAAGAGGGGCGAAGTTGATGATTCCTTGTTCTATAGAATATTACATAAATGCGATGAAATATTATTCAACTTCTTTGACTAGGCCAAAATTCTATATTTTTTCAGACGATCCTGATTGGGTAAAAAATAACTTTCCATCTGGATTTAATTTTGAAATTATTCAGCATAATTCTGGAGAAAATAGTTATATTGATATGCAGTTGATGTCGTTGTGCGAGCACCATATTATTTCGAATAGTACATTTAGTTGGTGGGGTGCTTGGCTCAATCCGTCTACATCAAAATGTACGATCGCACCTAAGGCATGGTTTCAAAATAATTTCAATACAGATGATCAAGGATTTGGCAATTGGATACAGATGTAGTTTCTATGGTTTTATTTTTGGGATGATATATACGTGCGGCTGTAAAATATCAGCAATTATTAGAGGTGCACATTAATTGTTCTTCGCATCCAGAAGAAAATTAACTTTAGATGCCATCAGTTTGAAAATCATTTTTATAATTTTACGGTCACGGAGTCAGGAAAATGAATGAAAATTACACTGTTTTAGCTTTTATCAGAGATGAACCACTGCGGATCGTATCTATAATTAGGAATTTTCACGAACGAGCAAAAATACTAGCGCTGCTAGATAGCGAAGATACAACAACAAAATCAATTCTAATAGAAAATTCAATTGAATATCGGATAAGACCGGATAATTTTATGAAGTGGAGCGAACGTGAGAAGACAGAGTGGATATTGAAGCAATCTTCTACTGACTACGTATTTTTTTGTATCGCGTCATTTTACATCTCACTAAAATTATTGAACATATTCGATCAAGTCTCTAAACATGCAACGCATGATGCTATTAAGCACGCCAATGTCTATTGGTCATTTGGTGCAATAATACAACAACCAACGTTTATAAAAAGATCAGGTTCATGTCATTTCTTTAATAGACAAAAAGTTGATCTTGATAGAGTTTTTATTCATCACGAATTTGCTATTAATAAGGATGCAAAATTTCTCGTGCTACCACCAGATTTGAATCACGCAATAAACGTCTTTAGAGACGACGACATGGTGGTAGTTGCACAAAAACATATTGGTTATGCCGAAAGAGAGGCATTGCAGCGACTTGAGAAATCTAAAAAAGTAACATTCTTCACGATTGTATATAAAACAATATATGCTTTCATTAATAATTACATAAGAATGGGTGGGTTTCGCGCAGGTACTCCAGGCTTAATTTATCATACTCACTATGCAATATATCAATTTTTAGTATATTCCAGAATATGGGAATATCAAAATAACAAAACATTCACTCAAAATAGGATTAATCATCAAGAGATGCGGTTAAAAATGATTGATCAACATATACTTCTTGAATCAATTAAAGATAAATGAATCTTGTATTTTATGCAACACACTGGAAAGACTAGTTACATCAGAAGTGCCATTATGTCATGTATATTTTTTCGCGCCCAAGAATCTGCAAAATGGAATCAATATGGGACAAAAAATTAAGTCAGGTCGTTACAGTTTAGCTCCAGTATTTAAAAGCTCAGGTAGTACATCTTGCGCTGGCTGCAGTGCGGCATACCCTTGTCGGTCTTTGGGCCTGTGCTGTGTTTATCTTTTTTAGTCATGGCGTTGAGGTTATAATTGAACTATGTACCCTATTTTAACTGGATTTATAAAATTATATGTGCGCAAAAAAAACCTTTTTTACGAAACGAACTGACTGTTGATAAATGCCCTTGTCGATTCTAAAAGCACTTAAACTAAACCTAGTAAATTAAACTGATTTTATCCTGTGAGAAACACACTCATTAATTTGTCGCGATTTCAAAAACAGCTTGTTCTGTTGGTTTTTGATTCTGTCGCCCTTGTGGCTATTCTACTGGCCTCGTTTTCAATACGACTTGGATACTTATACGTTCCAGGGAGTGATCTTGTCTGGGTGGTATTGGCTACGCCTTTCATCGCCATTCCTGTCTTTGTGCGCTTCGGGCTATATCGAGCGGTTATTCGTTATATAGGCTTTAAGGCGTTGTGGTCTATTGTCCAGGCGGTATCGCTATATGCCTTGCTGTGGAGCTTGATTGGCTTTATGGCTTCGGTTGACGGCATACCGCGCTCAGTAATTTTAATTAACTGGCTCTTGGGTATTGTAATCATTGGCGGCTCACGGATGGTTGGGCGCTGGCTACTCTCAGGGGGCCAGGATGAAAAAATGACCAGAGTGATAATTTATGGAGCGGGCTCTGCAGGCAGGCAGCTGTCGATTGCTTTAACGCAGTCAGCTGAGTATAGGCCGGTGGCTTTTGTTGACGATAACCCTCAGCTGCAGCGTCAATCTATTAATGGCATCGAGGTTTTTTCAAGAAAGGATTTAGATCGCCTGGTTGAGAAAAAAAATGCCACTGAAGTATTGCTGGCTATGCCCTCAATATCGAGAATCCAGCGCAATGAAATTATCCATTTTTTGGAGCCTTATAAGCTACTTGTTCGCTCCTTGCCAGGCGTTTCAGATCTGGCACAGGGCAAGGTAAAAGTCGCTGATCTGCGTGAGGTCAATATTAAAGACTTGCTAGGCCGTGATTCTGTGGCTCCAAACGAGAAATTACTCAAAATAAAAATATCCGATAAGGTGGTCATGGTAACTGGTGCAGGTGGTTCAATTGGATCAGAGCTTTGTCGACAAATACTATTCTTAAAGCCTAAGCAATTGATTCTTTTTGAGATAAGTGAGTATGCCCTCTATCAAATTGAGCGTGAGCTTGACGAAATTGGCATGCCATATGCTGACATCTTTCCCATTCTTGGTTCGGTACAAGATAGGGGGAGATTAGAAAAAATTTGCAAACATTTTGGCGTACAAACCATTTATCATGCCGCCGCATACAAACACGTGCCTTTGGTTGAGCACAATAATTCAGAAGGGGTTTTAAATAACACTTTTGGTACAAAGATTGTTGCAGAAGTTGCAATAGATGCAAAAGTTGAGACTTTTGTTCTTATCTCTACTGATAAAGCCGTTAGGCCAAGCAATACGATGGGTGCAACTAAGCGTGCGGCCGAGTTGGTATTGCAAGCATTGTCTGATCAAGATCATAGCACTTGTTTTACGATAGTTCGGTTTGGTAATGTTCTGGATTCCAGTGGCTCGGTTATTCCTTTGTTTAAAAAACAGATTAAGGATGGTGGACCAATAACAGTAACTGATGCCAATATGGTGCGTTATTTTATGACCATACATGAGGCTGTCGAATTAGTCATTCAAGCCGGCGCAATGTGCAAAGGCGGAGATGTATTCGTGCTTGATATGGGCGAGCCAGTGCGAATATATGACTTGGCGACAAGGATGATTCAACTGAGTGGCCTTCATGTGCTTGATGACGATAATCCAGATGGTGATATTGAAATAAAGTGCATAGGATTAAGACCGGGAGAGAAGCTTTATGAAGAGTTATTAGTGGGTGACAATACCTCAGAGACTGATAACCCACTAATTTTGAGAGCTAAAGAAGCTATGCTGGATTGGGTAATACTCAAACCGATCCTAGATCAACTTCATGAAGCCACCAAAAAATCAGACCAAGAGAAAGTTCGAGAACTTTTGATTGAAATTGTGCCAGATTTTAAGCCTCAGTGCGACATTGCGGACTTACTATTTAGTAATGAACAGTGAGCAAAACCCATAGGGTCTTTCTTAAACAATGAACAATAATAATAAAGCTCGCAATGTGGGCTTTATTAGTTAGGTAATTCCATGTTGATTGGCGAAGTGGTTTGTAGCCTCCACAAAGCCTTCGACACTGCCGCAGTCAAAGCGCCTTCCCTTAAACTTATAAGCGATTACCTTGCCTTGCTTGGCTTGAGTGAGTAGTGCATCGGTGATTTGAATCTCGCCACCCTTGCCCGGCTTCGTATTTCGAAGAATATCGAAAATATCTGGAGTTAGGATATAGCGTCCAATAATTGCCATATTGGTCGGTGCATCCTCTGGTTCTGGTTTTTCTACCATGTCAGTCACTCGATAGGTGTCATCCGTTTCATCAACTAAGTTGCCAGCAATAATGCCATACTTGTTAGTTTGATCCTTTGGTATTTCTTCGATGGCAATGATCGAACATTGGTATTTGTTAAATACTTCTGTCATTTGTGACAGTACGCTAGTATTGACATTTGTACACAAATCATCAGCCAAAATCACGGCAAAAGGCTCATTGCCAATAAGGGGTTCACCCGTAAGAATCGCATGCCCTAAGCCGAGCATCTTTATCTGACGAACATAGGTAAATGTCGCCCTTTCAATAACCACTTTAATCTCTTTTAAGTAATGCTCTTTTGAGGTGCCAGAAAGTTGAGATTCAAGCTCAAAAGCATTATCAAAGTGGTCTTCAATTGAGCGCTTTCCTCTACCAGTGACAATTGCCATTGTGTCCATGCCAGCATCTAACGCCTCTTCTACGCCGTATTGCAATAAAGGCTTGGTTAGAATAGGCAGCATTTCTTTGGGCACTGCTTTGGTGGCTGGTAAAAAACGCGTACCATAGCCCGCAGCTGGAAATAAACATTTTTTTATCATTTTATTGACTCGATTTTTTTCATGAGACTTTGCTTGCCCAGTTCGACACCTGGTTGATCGTATGTATTGATATTGAGCAAGTCACCTACTGTGATTAAATACATTAACAAATTCGAGTTGGGTAACTCTTAAAAAGGAGAGACTAATTTGCAATAGGTAAGTCCATTGTATCATTTTCATTAATATAGCTGTCGTTTTCTAGAATAAGTTATAGACGAACGGCGCATCAGCAGAGCCTTGGCTCATTAAAATCAATGCACCAAATAACGCCATCGGCAATAACCAAAACTTCTTTCTAACACGCATAAAATTCCAAAGCTCTTTAATAAATGACATTGCTACACTGCACCTCTAACTATAGTTTATATTGCAACATTTTAGCTTAAATAAATAAATAGATTAAAGCATTTGAAACATTGTCTCAAGTACAAGGAGGGGGTTATTAATACATATCCGAGGTGGGCCTGAGAAAAGTTAAGTGTTTGTGTTTGTCCCTGTTCCAGGCACTAACTCAATCACAGTTGGAGTAAGGTTTTCAAGTGGAGTAACTCTTAACTCTTGTGACTTGAATCTAGGGTAGGTGTATTTGTCTATCTCTTTATAACAGTTAATCCTTTGGTCAAGGTTTGCCTCATCGGATTCAGCTATTTCAATTAGCTTCTGAATAGGGTTAACATTCAACTCAATAAGTAAGTCATCTACTTTGATAAGAGTAACTTTATTTGGCGTAACTAAGATAAAATTGCATCCTAATAATATTTTTATCCCTAAGCATAGTAAAGATGTCCGAAAAAGAAAACCCCCTATCGGCCCGGAAGAAAATCCTTTTTTGGGGCATATTATTAGTCATAGTAGTTATGATCCCTCTTCTTGCTGCCATTGGAAATTATGGCTACAAAAAATTGAACTACTCGTTTGAGTTTGGGGAGAGGTTTAGTGCGTTCGATGATGAATTAGGGTGGACCCTTAAGAAAAATGCATCAACATATATTCGGGGAAAATCATATCTCACCGGGGAAACGTTTTTTGACTCTTCAGTGTATACGGATGCTCTTGGGTTTCGGTCTCAAAATCCAGGGACACAACCTACACCAGGAGGAATTGTTGCTATAGGTGATTCTTGGACATTTGGCTACTGTGTCAGCTATGAAGAAACTTACCCCTACTTTCTTGAAGAACTCTCAAATACCCCTGTTACAAATTTAGGCATTCCCGCCTATGGAGCAGGCTCGACCTATGGTCTTATAAAGCGACATGTTGCCAAGCTTCAACCTAAGCTCGTTGTGTATTTAACTAGTAATCTTTGGCATAGCAGTCTATCGACCGTCTATCCCTCTCCGGATATTAGTTACAGTCTTTATCCCTACTTCTATTACGATGAAAAAATGCGTCGTGCGGGAATCAAATTTCCAGACCCAGGAGCAGTTTCTAAAGCCGTTGAAGAAAACATCTACCCGGGAGGTTCTTTGACTGCTGGATACAAAATATTTGACTACCTATGGAACATCAAGGTTCCACAGGTATTGTCATTAGCAAGAAGCTATCTTCCAAAATTTCCATCTCCATCTCCATCTCCATCTCCATCTCCAACTTCTTCTCAAACAAACCAAGAGTATGAAGGAGAAAGTGAACTATTTAGGATAAATAAAATTCTCGAATATGAATTAGAACTTTATGGAGATTTATCCGCGTTGCATCAATTTAAATTGTTAATCATAGATTTTTCTGATTCAGAATACTATAGTTTGTTAGTAGAAAAATTCAATAAGAAGCATCCCGACCGGAAAATATTGTTTATTGGTCAGAAAGAGTTTCAGGAGAAAGCCTTTACTAAAGGTATTAATATAGGCTTGTCACCTAAAGAGATCCGTGTTCCTAAGGATGGGCACTGGGGCTCTGGCACTAATAAATTGATTGCTGAGATGATCATGGACAAAATTAGGCCATTAGGAATAGTTCGTCAATAAACAGAGCTGAAGGACTATCGTGATAAAAGGCATAGGTTCCAAATTTACCAATAGTTGAATATAAAGAGGCTATAAAGATTATCAATTCTTTTTCATAACAATTGTTGATTGAATAGAGTAGTAGAATTAACTTCTAGTTCAAAAATGACCTCAACAGGGGTCCATATAAACTCACTCGACAGTTACGGAATGAATTTAGATGGACCCTTTTTTACCAGTACCGTTCCACATCTTGAATTTTCTATTCAATTTCAATCAAATTCCTTAATATACGATAAAGGATAAAGTATCCGTCAACAAATAATTTATTGTCTTATCCAATTCATGAAAGAAAAAGGATTAGGATATAGAAAAGATCAGTAAGGAATTAAACGATTGGGGAATCAAGAATCATTGGCACAAACAATATTTTTGTCTTTGACCTTAGAAAATATGAAAGTACTTTAAGAAATGTCATTTCAGATATTTAAATTAATTTTAAGAAAAGCTTTTTAGAGCCCATCAATGCATTGAAAGTCAAAAAAAACACCCTATCTTGAGGAATGTATTTTGATTATTAAATTGTCATTCTTTTAAAATATATTTGAAATTTCGACGTTTTTCTAAAATTGGTTTTTCAAAAAAAATGAAAAATAAATAACAAAAAAATATAAGGGCTGAGTTATATACTAAGAATGAAACAAATATTTTATTACTAAAGTTTATAAAGAAATAAATGAAAAATAAATGAAAGAGGTACATTGAGTAGCTGATATCAGCACTAAATTTAGCAATTTTTTTTATTAATTTAGACTCTAAATTAATAAAAGTTATAAGTAATATGATTGAGGAAAAAAATAGGGATGCTATTGGTAAAAAAAGATTTTGTATGGCCACTGAAGTTGATAATAAATTTGGATTAATTCCAATAATGAATAAAAAAATTAGTGAGAATAAAGATAGATATATCAGGAGCCAGGTTTTAATTTGGTGTAACAATAAGTATGCTATAACTCCAAAAAAAATAGCATCTACCCTGAGAAGTACTGAGCGTCTAACATCCTCCCCCCAATTTAATCCATCATTCATGCCCAGCCGCGCTAAATTTATTATTACAATAATTGAAAGTCCAATGACTAATAAATTATTTTTGTTTTTATAAATTCTTGATAGACACAATATCAACAAGGGTGTCAATATATAAAACCATTCTTCTACTGATAGTGACCATGCGACGGGAAAAAAATTTACTTTAGGCGAATCAGAAACTAAGTTTTGAGTGTAAGATAAAAATTTAACAAAATTAAATAGATCTCCGTAACCAAATAGTATTGCTGCACAAGTTAGTGCAATAATGTATGGGGGAATAGTTCTCAACCATCTTCTAATTAGGAAAATTTTTATATTTTGACTTGGTGAATCTTGAACCTTTAGTAAATGAGGTGTCAAAACAAAACCAGACAAAACAAAAAATAATTCAACCCCAAGGATAGAAATAAACTCTGCTGTTGGTGATGAGTTTAAAGTTAAAAAAAAATGAGATGAAGTTACAGTAAAAGCAGCAAAGAATCTATAAAAGTCTAATGGCCAATAATGCATAGGATTTCATAAAGAGAGTGTTCTTGCACAATCTTTTAATGGTAAAGCTTGAATTTTATACTTAAAACCAAATATCTATTTAATAATTATTAAATATCTATTTAATAATCATATAAATAGATAAGGAACTAGTAATTTTTTATTCTAAATGACCATTCCATGCTGAATAATCTGACAAATCACTATACTTCCAGGATCCTCCAGTGTCATCATTAGTGTCAGAAAGCTTATTGAATAATTCAATTCCTCTAGCTGCCTGTTCTGGTGGCATATAAAAATTCCAACCTAGTATTTCTATGTCATTAATAGAGTCATGAGATTCTCTATTATTTCTTCCTTCATATCGAGCTTTTTTAAACCATTCAACTGCATCAATATCGTCTGTTAGTATCATCCCACCTTTAGCTATTGCTAAAATTTTTCTAATATGAAATGAAAGGCAATGAAATGTGCCTTTAACGTACATATTTTTTGTAAATCTTGTGGCACCATCAATAATTGGGTAAGGAGTCAGCTCATAAATACCACTCCATTCAATATCTTTAAAGCTAACTTTACAGCCCGCATGAATTACTAGGCCTGGAACTGAAAGGTAAGTTTTTTTTGGAATTTCTATAGACCCAGAGGCATTAAGATACTTTAAACACAGAAACATTGCATTAGTACAGCTATCCAATGATACGGCATATTTGCTTCCAGAATACTTAGCAACCTTATCTTCAAATGCATCTACTACATCCCAAGGATCATTAATTAAATAACCCTCTTTTTCGAGAATAGGGATAATTTTTTCTAAAGATTTATACATTTTTAATTTCCATTTAATTCTTTATAATAACTACCAAGAATAAATTTCTTTGCTTCTGATTCAGTTTCACCACTAAAACTTGGGTCATATTTCGACAAAGGAATAATTCTAAAATCTAAACTTACTCTAGTAATTGAAGTTTTATTTGGCTTGTTTCCATGCAAGCATTTGTTTAAATTTAACATCCAATAATCACCATAACCACCTTCCATAGGCTTAAAGTCAAGCTTTCTAGGTTCGCTTTCAGCCCACATTGTATTAGTATCATAAGCGGAAGTTAGTGGCATCCAAAAATTAATTTCTCCTTCAGGATGTTTATGTAACTGATCAGAGTCATAATGCCAAGTATGGACTGCCTGATTATCAAAAGGAAGCTGCACCCTAAAAGATGGTAAGTATTGGTAGTGAAATTTTTCATCTAATAGAGGGACAATTTCATTATGGATAAAGCTTTCATAAGCTGTGTAAAAATCAACCCAATTATCATTTAACTTTTTATAAAATTCTTTATGAAATTTAGTCGAATTTTCATTGTGAATATTCAATTTATTAAGGCCTTCTTCCATCCATTGAATTTTTGATTCATGAAGATTTTCTAGATTATCAACTTCAAAAGCTTCACACACTAGTTCTCGAAACCTATATTTTAAAGTGTTGTAATTTAATTTAGCCATTTAATAATTTATTTTTGATAAATAAAGCGGTTATTTTAACTAAAGATTGTATTTTTTTGTTATTAACATCGAAGATAAAGTAACTCAAAATATAAAATAGACTTTAATGTATCTCGGTGAACTTTAAATAATAGCCTTTAATCAAGGAATAAACGCTTGATCAATTAAATGGCAGATTGTATGCCCAATAACAATATGCATTTCTTGTATTCTTGGAGTATCTTCAGATGGAACAACTATACTAATGGTACATAGCTTATTAAAGTCTCCACCACTTTTCCCACTCAAGCCAATTGATTTACAGCCAAGACTTTCTGCTATTTTTAGAGCGTTCACTATATTAGTACTACTTCCTCCAGTGCTAATAGCTATTAGAAGATCACCTTCATTAGCTAAGGCTTCTAGCTGTCTTTCAAAAACATGGAGGTATCCAAAATCATTACTAATAGAAGTTATTACTGAGGAATCAGTAGTTAGCGCAATTGCAGGCAAGCCTTTTCGTACTGTTTTATATCTACCAACAATTTCAGCTGCAATATGTTGAGCATCAGCTGCGCTTCCCCCATTACCAAATAGGAGAATTTTGTTACCATTTTTAAGACTATCAATACAAAGGTTTGCTGCTATTTCAATTGACTCACTGAGAGAGTCCATGGTTTTCTTAGAAGTTTTAATATGTTCATTAAATTCATTTTTAATAATTGAGAGCATAGACATTATAAGTGTTGAATTTTTTTGATAGTTTGAGTGGTACTTTTCCCATTAACAAACTCCACTAGTTTGGTTTCTTCAACTAACTCCTGACCGACTATATTTTTGCCTTTATAATCACCACCTTTGACTAAGATTGCTGGATTAATAGTTTTAATTAAATCATAAGGAGTATCTTTATTAAAAATTACAACATAGTCTACTACTTCAAGTGCCGCAAGAATGTACGCACGATCCATTTGGAGATTTATAGGACGATTTTTGCCTTTAAGTATTTTTACTGACTGGTCAGAATTAAGTCCAACTATCAAAACATCACCAAAACTTTTGGCAGTCTCAAGGTATCTAACATGTCCAGCGTGAAGTAAGTCAAAGCATCCATTAGTAAATACAATTTTTTTTCCTCTACTTCTTAGCTCTTTGCTTAAAGATTCAATCTCATTTAAATCTTTAATATGTTCTTCGCTTGAAGATTTATTAAGACTTGATTCATATTCAATAATTTCATTAATTGTGGTTGTGGAGCTTCCAATTTTACCAACTACAACACCCGCAGCTAAATTTGAAAATTCTACCGCATTATCTATCTCATAATTGCATGATAATGCAAATCCTAATGATGCAAGAATGGTGTCACCGGCACCAGTAACATCATAAACTTCTCTTGCAACTGTTGGGTGAACCCTTAAGTTATTATCATAAATCGCTATACCATTTTCGCTCAGCGTAATTATTGATACATCAAGGCTACATTCATCTTTTATTTTAATCATGGCCTGAATGAGACTTTTGTCATCATTAATATCAATCCTAGTAGCTTCACTAGCTTCTTTTTTATTTGGAGTAAGTAAAAAAGCACCCTTATATTTTGCGTAATTTAAACCTTTGGGATCAACTAGTACTTTTTTATTATATTTTTTGGCTGATTTAATTATTAATTGTGTTAAGTTCTTAGGAAGAATTCCTTTACCATAATCAGATAATAAAACTAAATCATAGTTACTAATGATATTGTTGAAAATATCAATAATAAGATTTTGAGATCTAATACTGATTTCTTCTGTACTTTCATTATCATATCGAACCACATGTTGTTGTGAAGCAATAATTCGGCTTTTTTTAGGTGTAATCCGATTTTCTTGTGTAATTAAATATTTTGTATTAACTCCAATATCATTTAATAGGTCTTTTAGGAGAATAGATGTTTTACAATTTCCAATAACACTAATAACATCAACATCTGCTCCAAGGGATTTTAGGTTGTTAACTACATTGCCTGCACCACCTAGAACTGTGTTTTCATTGGTAATATTTACTACCTGAACTGGTGCCTCAGGAGATATTCGGTCGCAATCTCCCCAAAGATATTTATCAATTATTAAATCACCAATAACAAGAAGTTTAGGTGTCTTATTTCTAAGATCAATCACAGTAGCTTTTCACTATGAAGGCGTTTAATTTCAGTAATATAATCTTTAATCCCTTTTTCAAGTGTAAAGTTTGGAAAAAAATCTAAGTTTTCCTGAGTTGAAATAATATTAGCTTGAGTATGTTCTTGATATCCAGAAAAAGGATTTTTGAAGTACTCAGTAGGCTTATTAGTACCAAGTTCTTTTTGTAAAATATCAGCGATTTCTTGGAAGCTTCTGGGCTTTCCAGTGCCTACATTATATACCCCATTTGATTTAGGCTCACAAGCTTTCACATTTGCTTGGATAACATCTTCTATATAGATAAAGTCTCTTTTAATTCTATCAGATCCCTGAAATAAGCGCGGGGCTTCTCCATCTAGTATTTGATGGCCTAACTGAATTACCATAGATGAAGTTGAGTTTTTGTAATACTCTCTAGGTCCATATACATTAAAAAATCTTAATCCAACTAATGTTGAATCTGGATTTTTATTAATAAATCTAAAAGCAATCTGATCCATTAAAAGCTTACTAAAGCCGTAGGGATTTTCTGGATTTTCATTGCCGACTGTTTGAGGTGAGGCTAAGCTTCCATATGTTGCTGCGGAGCTTGCATAAACCATTACAGCATTATCATTTTGAGCCTTTTTAAGTAATTCAAAGAATGAATTAACGTTAGTTTTAAGAATTATTTCTTGATCATAAACACGAGTGTCAGAGATAGCGGCTTGATGAAAAATGTAGTCAAATTTATAATCATCTAACATTGCTAAATCTGATTTATTGATTATATTTCCACAAATGATATTACCATTAAAACCAATTAAGTTTTTATAATGACCAAAGCTTTTCAAATTATTATTTGAAAAGGTATTACCATTTCTAAAGCAATCAAAGACCACTATATTTGAATCTGGATAATGATCTTGAAAGTAAAATGCTAAATTACTTCCAATAAAGCCTGCCCCACCTGTAATTAAAATTGTTTTATTATTAAAGTCAATGTTGCTGTAAGTCATTTTTCTAAGGATAACGTAATACCAACTTTAATTTTAATATAAAAGCATAGTTGAGTGATAAACTTAATTGGTAAAGTTTAAGTATAATGTTTTCCTTAGTTATTGGAGACATATGGGGCGAATTAGCTCTATAGGCGTAGCTAAATATAGCACTTTTTTATTTTTTTCCCTATTTTTTTATTAGATCTACTTTAAGTTTAATATGAGTTCAGAATTAAAAAAGATTTTAATTACTGGGGGTGCTGGTTTTATAGGCTCCTCCCTTATACGTCATATAATTAATAATACTAATCATAGTGTCATTAATATTGATAAGTTAACCTATGCAGGGAATTTAGATTCAATTGCTTCGGTCAGTCAAAATAAAAGATATCTATTTAAAAAAATTGATATTTGTGATGCTGATGAAGTTAATAATGTTTTTAATAACTTTATGCCAGATATTGTTATGCATCTTGCTGCAGAGTCTCATGTTGATAGGTCTATTGATGATCCTAGTGAATTTATTAAAACTAATATATTTGGTACTTATGTCTTGCTTCAGCAGGCTAGAATTTATTTGAGGGGCTTAAAAGGCATTAAAAGAGACAATTTTAGATTTCATCATGTTTCTACTGATGAAGTTTACGGTGATTTAGAAGGAACAGAGGCACTCTTTACTGAAGAAACAAGTTATTCACCAAGTTCGCCATATTCTGCTTCAAAAGCAAGTTCAGATCATTTAGTTCGTTCATGGTATCGTACTTTTGGATTACCTATATTAATTACTAATTGCTCTAATAATTATGGGCCTTACCAATTCCCTGAAAAATTAATTCCACTTATTATTAATAATGCATTAGAAGGCAAAGCTTTGCCTATTTATGGAGATGGTAAGCAAATTCGTGATTGGCTTTATGTTGATGATCATGTGAGAGCCCTCTTGCATGTTGCAATTAATGGAGAGGTAGGTGAAACATATAATATCGGTGGGCACAATGAAATGCAAAATATTGAAGTAGTTAAAAATATTTGTTGTATATTAGATGAGTTAGTGCCATGTAGATTTAATGGTATTAGTCAGTATCATCAACTAATTCAATATGTTGATGATAGGTCAGGACACGATGTGAGGTACGCTATTGATGCAAGTAAAATTTCTGATAAATTAAATTGGATGCCTATTGAAACTTTTGAAACAGGAATTAAAAAAACAGTCCAGTGGTATTTGGATAATAACTTATGGATTAGTAGAATTAAAGATTTAAGCTATCAAGGTGAACGATTAGGAGTAATTAAAAATTGAAAGGAATAATTTTAGCTGGAGGCTCGGGAACTAGACTATATCCTCTTACCAAGGTTGTATCAAAACAATTGATGCCAATATTTGATAAACCCATGATTTATTATCCTTTGTCGGTTTTAATGTTATCTGGTATCACGGAAATACTAATTATTTCTACTCATGAAGATCTACCTCGATTTAAAAAACTACTTGGAGATGGAAGTGATATTGGTATTAAGTTAGAATATGTTATTCAGCCTTCGCCTGATGGCCTTGCTCAGGCGTTTACTTTAGGTAAAGATTTTATCGATGATGATGATGTTTGTTTAATTCTTGGTGATAATATTTATTATGGTGGTGGACTAATTAAAATGCTTAAGTCTGCAGTATTAAATGCATCTGACAATTTTAGGGCCACTGTTTTTGGGTACCGTGTTGATAATCCTCAACATTATGGCGTGGTCGATTTTGATAGCAATAATAAGGCCTTATCCATTGAGGAAAAACCTATTAATCCAAAAAGTAATTTCGCTGTAACTGGTTTATATTTTTACCCAAATGATGTTGTAAATAAAGTTACTGAAATTGTTCCTTCTGAAAGAGGTGAGCTTGAAATAACCTCAATTAATCAAATTTTTCTCTGTGAGAATCGTCTAAATGTTGAGATTCTAGGTAGAGGCTATGCTTGGCTAGATACTGGAACTCATGAGAGTTTATTAGATGCATCAATTTTTATTGAAACTATTGAAAAAAGACAGGGGTTAAAGGTTGCCTGTATTGAGGAAATAGCATTTCAAATGGGCTATATTTCGAAAAAACAGTTACTTAATCTTGCCAAACCCTTATTAAAAAATCAATATGGACAGTATCTACTTAAACGCGCTGAGGAATTATCATGAATTTTGTTCCTCAAATAATTCCTGATTTAATAATAATTGAGCCTAATTTTTATGGAGATGATCGAGGATATTTTTCTGAAATATACAGAGAAGACTTATTATCAGAATGTATTGGAAGCGAAGTTAAATTTATTCAAGATAATGAATCAATGTCAACTAAAGGCGTTCTTAGAGGGTTACATTATCAGCTCCCACCCTTTAGTCAATCTAAGCTTCTGAGAGTAGTCGAGGGTAAAATCCTGGATTTAGTTGTTGATATTAGAAGAAGTAGTCCTACCTTTGGTAAGCATGTTGCTCTTGAACTTTCATCTGAGAATATGAAGCAACTCTTCATTCCGTGCGGATTTGCCCATGGCTTTCTAGTCCTAAGTGAAAGAGCAAAAATTAATTATAAAGTAGATAATTACTATATGCCTGAATATGACAGGGGTATTGCATTTAATGACCCTAAACTTAATATTGATTGGCCATTTCCACTTGAAAAATTACAGCTTTCAAAAAAGGATAAATTGCATCCAAATCTATATGATTCAGTCGACCTCTTGGAATAATTTTCTATGAATATATTAGTATTAGGAAAAACAGGTCAGTTAGGAAAATCTATTCATGAATTGGTTTTAAGCTCACTTCAAAAACATAATTTTGTATTTGTTGGTAGAGAGGAATTAGATTTGAATCAAAATAAATCAATTAACAGTTTTTTTAATGGAAGGCACTTTGATGTTGTTATCAATTGCGCTGCTTATACTAAAGTTGACAGTGCTGAAGATGAGTCAAAACTTGCAAATCAAATTAATCATTTAGCAGTTTCTAAATTAGCAGATATTGCTAAAAAACAAGGATTTAAAATAATACATATTTCAACAGATTATGTTTTTGATGGGAAGTCTACTAAGGCCTATAAAGAGGGTGATAAGCCAAATCCTTTAAATTCATATGGCCAAACTAAGCTAGATGGTGAGAGGGCAATTCAAAGAATATTGACTCATGATTCAATAATTATTAGAACTAGTGGTCTTTACTCAAATTTTGGTGAAAATTTTGTTTCTAAAATAATTGATATAAGTAAGACTAATGCTGAAATAGAAGTAGTCAATGATCAAATAGTTTCACCAACTTATGCGCCTGATCTTGCAGAAGTAATAGTCACTATTATAAATAGCAAAAAGTTTTATATTCAAAATCAAAAAACACAAATTTACCACTTTTGTGCTAATGAAGCTTTGTCCTGGTTTGAATTTGCTCAGACTATCTTTAAGCATGCAAAAATAAAAATAAAAATTAATCCATGTGATTCTAACGAATTTACATCTAAAGTCAAAAGGCCAAATTATAGTGCCATGCATACAGGCAAAATAAAAAATGACTACGATGTAAGTGATTTTAGTGTGAATAATTCTATAGAAAGACTTTTTGAATCCAAATTGAATAAAAATAAATTCGATATATGAATATTATCCCAGTAATATTATCTGGAGGCTCAGGAAAGAGACTTTGGCCTCTTTCTAGAGGCCAATTTCCAAAACAGTATCAATCATTAGTTGGAAGCTATTCTATGTTGCAAGAAACCATATTGCGATTAGATGGAATTGAAAATCTTTCTGATCCAATTATTATTTGCAATTCAGATCATCGTTTTATTGTTGCTGAACAATTACATCAAATCAACATTTTTCAACCTACTATTATTCTAGAGCCAATTGGAAGAAATACTGCTCCTGCTATTGCTGCTGCTTCATTTTATGTAATGCAAGATAAGCAAAATATTGATTCAATCTTGTTGATTCTTTCGGCCGATCATATAATTCAAGATATTAAGTCTTTTCATAAAGCAATTAATGTTGCTAAAGATCAAGTAGAAATTGGAAAGCTAGCAACCTTTGGTATTTTACCAACTCATGCAAATATTGAGTATGGCTATATACTTGCAGATGTGACTGGCGAAAATGATGCAGTGATGAATGCTAAAAGTTTTAAGGAAAAACCAAATATGAAATTAGCTAATGCATATTTAAATGAAAATAATAAATTAAGCAGTCAAAATTTACCAATAAACTGGTATTGGAATAGTGGGATGTTTATGTGTAAAGCTAGCAACTTGATGGATGAGCTTTCTTTATATGCTAATGATATAGTTATTAAAATCAAAGACTCGGTAGAGAATGCTTTAATTGACTTTGATTTTATTCGACTTGAAGAAAAAGCTTTTGCATCATGTATGGATGTTTCAATTGATTATGCTGTAATGGAATTAAGTAATAATGTAGTTATTGTTCCTTTAGATGCGCAGTGGAGTGATGTAGGTTCTTGGTCCTCCCTTTATGCAATTGGCGATAAAGATAGCAATAAAAATGTTATTAAAGGGGATGTTATAACTCAAGAGACTACTAATTCTTATATTAACGCATCTACCCATACTATTGCAACCATTGGAATTGATAATCTAGTTATAGTAGATACTCCAGATGTAATTTTTATATCAACTAAAAACAAATCTCATGAGGTTAAGTCTATTGTTAAAGAGCTGCAGATTCAAGGGCGTGATGAAGCTAACTCTAATAGAAAGGTTCATAGGCCATGGGGATGGTTTGATTCAATTGAGGTTGGCAGAAATTTTCAAGTTAAAAGACTTCATGTTCACCCAGGAGCCAAACTTTCCTTGCAAAAACATTATAAAAGGGCAGAACATTGGGTTATTGTTTCTGGACTGGCAACTGTAACTCTTGGTGATAGAGAATTTCTATTAAAAGAAGGACAGTCAACTTATGTTGATATTGGAGTAATTCATTCATTACATAATCAAACTGATGAAATGTTAGAAGTTATTGAAGTTCAGAATGGAGAGTATTTAGGCGAAGACGATATTCTACGTTTTGATGATGAATATGGAAGGAACTAAGGATATAATCTATTTTATTAAATCATTACCGATATAAATTATGAAAAAAGCATTAGTTTGTGGTGCAGGTGGCTTTATTGGGTCCCATATGGTTAAAAGACTCAAAAAAGAAGGATATTGGGTTAGGGGTGTTGATTTAAAAAATCCACCATATGCTAAAACTGAAGCAGATGATTTTGTTATAGGGGACTTGAGAGATCCATATATTTGTAAAGAGTTATTATCACTGAAGTTTGATGAGGTTTACCAGTTTGCAGCAGATATGGGTGGTGCAGGATTTGTTTTTGTTGGTGATAATGATTATGACATTATGCACAACTCGGCTGCTATAAATTTAAATGTACTGGAGGCTTGCCGTTTGAGTGGTTCCAAGAGAATTTTTTATTCCTCATCTGCTTGTATGTATCCAGAATTTAACCAGTTGGATCCAGATAATCCAAATCTCTCTGAAAATTCTGCTTATCCGGCTCAACCAGATAGTGATTATGGTTGGGAAAAGCTTTTCAGTGAAAGACTCTATCTTGCAGCTGCCAGAAATAAAGGGCTTGAAGTTCGTGTTGCCAGATATCATAATATATTTGGTGAAGAGGGCTCATGGTTTGATGGCAGAGAAAAAGCTCCAGCTGCAATTTGTCGTAAAATTGCCATTGCTAATGATGGTGATCAGATTGAGATATGGGGGGATGGGGAACAGACTAGGTCTTTTTTATATGTAGATGAGTGTATAGAAGCAACTATTCGATTGACTCGTTCTGAATGGACTGGCCCTGTTAACATTGGTTCTGATGAGATGGTATCTATTAATCAATTAGCCAACATGATTATGGGTATAGCAAAAAAAACTGTTATTCTAAAACATATACCTGGCCCACTTGGGGTGCGTGGACGTAATTCTGATAACCGACTGTTTGAAGAAAAGCTTGGTTGGAGAGTGTCTCAAAAACTCATAGATGGTCTACAAACTACCTACCCATGGATATTGAATCAAGTTGAGGTTCATGGGAAAGATATTGGAAAATGATTTCTAGTTAGATCTGCTAACTATTTTTTTAATATTTTATGTTTAAAAATTTAAATACCTCTTACTATGAACAAAAATAGAAAAATTTGTATTATTGGCTTAGGCTATGTAGGCCTTCCTTTAGCAGTTGAATTTGGAAAAATTCGAGATGTTATTGGTTTCGATATTAATGAGAAAAGAATAAGTGAGTTGAATGATGGAAATGATTTCACTCTAGAAACTAATTCAAGTGAACTTAAAAGTGCAAAATATCTAACTTTCACTTCTAGTTTAGATGATATCTCTCAATGTAGCATTTACATCATTTCAGTTCCCACACCAATTGATAAAGATAAAAAACCAGATTTTTTGCCTTTAATAAAATCTAGTGAAATGGTAGGGAGAATTTTAAAAGTGGATGATCTTGTAATCTATGAGTCAACAGTTTATCCAGGAGCAACAGAAGAGGTCTGCGTTCCAATTTTAGAAGAATTTTCTAAATTAAAGTTTAATCAAAACTTTTATTGTGGCTATTCCCCTGAACGAATTAATCCAGGTGATAAAGAGCATAGATTAACAAATATTATAAAAGTTACTTCGGGGTCCACCCCAGAAACTGCCACTATAGTTGATGATTTATATAAAAGTATAATTGTTGCTGGAACTCATAAGGCCAGTAGTATTAAGGTTGCAGAGGCTGCAAAAGTAATTGAAAATACTCAACGTGATGTAAATATTGCACTAATTAACGAACTTGCATTAATATTTAATAGATTGGATATTGACACTGAATCAGTATTAGAGGCAGCTGCGACAAAATGGAATTTTCTTCCATTTAAGCCTGGATTAGTAGGTGGGCATTGTATTGGTGTTGATCCATATTACCTTACATACAAAGCAATTGAAGTTGGATATAACCCTGAAATGATTCTTGCAGGACGAAAACTTAATGACAATATGGGATTTCATGTCGTTGAACAAGTTACTAGATTAATGACAAAAAAACATATAAATATTATTGATTCAAGTGTGCTAATTATGGGCTTAGCTTTTAAAGAGAATTGCCCAGATTTGAGGAATACACGTGTGCTTGACTTAGTAAAAGAATTTGAAAAATTGCATTGTGTTGTTGATGTTTATGATCCATGGGTTAATAATGAAGAGGCTAAGAATGATTATGGAATTAATCCAGTCCATAGTCCAACCCAAAAAAAATATGATGCAATAGTTTTAGCTGTTGCTCATGATGAGTTTAAAGCCTTATCTTTAAATGAAATTAAGTCATATGGTAAGAATAAATTTGTTATTTATGATATTAAGTATTTATTGAAAGAAAATGAATCAGATGGAAGGCTATAAATGAGTAAATATGAAGAATTACAAGAATACTTATTAAAGAATCAAAAGATATGGCTCATAACTGGTGTTGCAGGCTTTATTGGCTCTAATCTTTTAGAAAAACTATTAATGCTTAATCAAAAAGTTGTTGGATTAGATAATTTTGATACTGGTTTTCAGCATAACATTGATCAAGCAATTAGTGATGCAGAAAATGCTACAGATAGCTCATTAAAATCTAACTTTTCTTTTATAAATGGTGATATCAGGAAACTAAAAGATTGCTCAAAAGCTTGTTATGGAGTTGACTATGTATTACATCAGGCCGCATTAGGCTCAGTTCCAAGATCAATTGAGAACCCAATCAATACCAATAGTTCAAATATTGGAGGCTTTCTTAATATGTTAGTAGCAAGTAAAGATGCTAGTGTGGAAAGATTTGTATATGCAGCTTCAAGTTCAACATATGGTGATCATCCAGATTTACCAAAAGTTGAAGATAAAATAGGTAGTCCCCTAAGTCCATATGCAGTTACTAAGCTTGTTAATGAGCTTTATGCAGATGTATTCTCTAGAGCTTATGGATTTAAAACAATAGGGCTTCGATATTTTAATATATTTGGGAAAAGACAAGATCCTGATGGAGCCTATGCTGCAGTTATACCTAAATGGGTTGCAGCATTAATAAATAATGAAGATATATTTATTAATGGTGATGGAAGTACAAGTAGAGATTTTTGCTATGTTGATAATGCAATCCAAATGAACTTACTAGCAGCAACTTCAGATGATGAAGCCTCAACTAACCAAGTTTACAATGTTGCACTTAATGATCGAACAAGTTTAAATCAACTTTACCAAATGATAGAAGATAGGCTCGATAAAAGAATAAATGGATTAGAAAAGAAAAATCCAATTTATCGAGACTTCCGTTCAGGTGATGTATTGCATTCTCAAGCAAATATTCAAAAAGCTAGAGAATTATTAGGGTACGATCCAAAATTCAAAATTGGTAGAGGTATGGATGAGGCTATTGACTGGTATATAAATAATCTAACAGTACCAAATTATTAGATAGAATACCAAGCTTTTATTGCTAATTAATTTTTAAGGATATTCTAATTTGACTTCATATTCAGTTATTACAATCTGTTTAAACTGTTCTAACACAATTTCAAGAACTATAGATTCTGTTATGTCTCAAGAGCTTCTTCCAAAACAATACATTTTTGTTTTGGGCTGCTCTGAAGATGAGTCCTATAATGTAATATTGTCTTACAAGGATTTTATCGAGCGGCTAGACGTTGAATTTATTTTAATAGAAGAGAATAAAACATCAAGAGCAGGAATACCAGTGGCTTGGAATCTTGGTATTGAAGCAATTAAAAGTGACGTTGTTGCTATATTAAATGCAGATGATTTTTATTCCTCAAATAATCTCATGTCTAATGTAGTAGCCCATTTTAATGATAATAGTGAGTGTTTAATTGTATCTGGGAATATTCAGTATACTAACAACTCAACAATAATCAAAAATAGATTACAACAGTTATTTCCTTTTTTAAACCCTTATAACCATCCAGCTACATTTATAGCAAAAAAACTTTACGATAAAATTGGGTTTTATAATACTTCATATATTGTATCAGCAGATTATGAATTTATATATCGTGCATTTTCACTGGGCTATAATTTTTTAAGGGATGATAAAATTATTGTGTCAATGAGTCCAGGTGGGTTTGCATCAAAGAATAAGAAAATTGGGAGATATGAGGCATATAAAATTGCATCTAATCATTCAAGGTTCAATATCTTGCCAGCTATAGCTTTTATTTTGAGGCTTATTTTAAGGAAATAATATGTTAAATGCCCCTACAATAAAAACGAACTATAACAATCTAAATAAACTTTGGCTTTACCTTTCAATAAGAAGGCGATCTCAATTTAGTTTAGTTCTGGTTCTTATGATTTTTGCATCATTTGCTGAAATACTTAGTATAGGAGCTGTTTTGCCATTTCTTGGAGTTTTGACAACTCCTGAAATTATATTTGAAAATTCACATATTCAGCCAATTATTGAGCTATTTGATATCAATTCACCAGATCAATTAATACTTCCAGTAACAATTTTTTTTATTGTTATTACAATAATTGCTGCACTCACTCGATTAATAATGCTTTATGCGATTACAAGATTGTCATTTACTACTGGAAGTGATTTAAGTGTTGAAATATACAGGCGAACTTTATTTCAGAAATATACTGTCCATGTGTCACGAAATAGCAGTGAAATAATTAATGCAATTGTACAAAAAATTAATACAGTAATTTATGATGTAATAAATGCAATATTAGTTTTGATTAGTTCTGTAATTTTAATTTTTGGAATTTTATTTGCTATATTTTTAGTAGACACTTCAGCTGCAATTTTTTCTATCATTAGTTTTTCTTTAATCTATTTATTAATTATTAAGTACACCAAAAATACATTAAATAAAAATAGTATCAGGATTGCCCAGGAGTCAACTAATATGATTAAAGCTCTTCAAGAAGGTCTTGGAGGAATTAGAGATGTATTGATTGATGGAACACAGAATGCATATTGTAAGATATATGCAAAGGCAGATATTCAATTCCGAGTAGCTCAAGGAATCAATCGTTTTATTGGTATATCTCCTAGATATGTTATTGAAGCTTTAGGAATGATACTTATTGTAATTTTGGCTTATTTTGTAAGTCAAAGATCTACAGGCATTATTGGGGCAATACCTCTTTTGGGTGCTTTAGCTTTGGGTGCTCAAAGGCTTTTGCCTGTTGCACAACAAGCCTATACTGCAGTTACAACGATTGCTGGAGCCCACTCATCATTTGAAGATGTTCTTGAACTTTTAGATCAGGAGCTTCCTGACTATATTGATGAGCCAATGCCAAGTCATATTATATTTAATAGAAATATTACTATGAAAAATATTGATTTCAGATATTCAAAAGATACACCATGGGTTATTAAGAATGTAAATCTTGTCATTGAAAAAGGTTCTAGAGTTGGATTTGTGGGGCAGACAGGTTGTGGTAAAAGCACTATGCTAGATATTTTAATGGGCCTTCTTACTCCTATCGATGGCTCATTATTAATTGATGGCAATAAACTTGAAAATGGACTTGACTACCGTGGATGGCAGAGACATATCGCACATGTTCCTCAGTTTATATATTTATCTGATGGAACTATTGAGGAAAATATCGTACTCAGTGCAACTGATAAAATAGTTGATAGAGAAAAATTACAAAGGTCAATATCTCAAGCGCAGTTAACTGACCTTATAGATAGCTGGCCATTAAAATTAAATACTATAATTGGTGAAAATGGAGTGAAGTTATCTGGAGGGCAGCGTCAACGTATTGGAATTGCAAGAGCCTTATATAAAAATGCTAATGTTCTGATTCTTGATGAAGCAACTAGTGCTTTGGATAATTCTACTGAAAAGGATATAATGAATGCTATTGATTCTATTGATGATGATATAACAATTATGATTATTGCTCACCGCACTTCAACCCTCAAAAAATGTGATCAAATTTTCCAAGTTAATTCTAAAAATGGAGTAAAAATAGTACTCTATGATGATCTATTAAATTAAGTATATACTTAAATAATGACTCAAATATTCTGCGATTTTGAAAGGCTTTCAACAAATTTAAATGCTAAGCATACCTCACTTGGTAATATGGTGCTCCATGTTTATTTTGTAATTAATTATGCTGAAAAACATGGTATGACACCAGTAATAAAATCAGGGGTAAATATAAGTAATTTATTTTTTTTTAAAGATTCAGTTTTACAAGAAGATGGAGATAGTTTTAAGTTTGAGTGTGCTTTTGATGAAATAGATCCTATAAAAAAACCATCAATATTACGCCGAATACTTACTAAGTTGACCGGTAAGTTCCTTATCAATCAGAGTTTATTAGATCTTCATTCTGGAGATCATGATTCATTTTTAGCTTCCCAACGTTTCCTAAATGATTCAAATTTTGACCATAACCAAAAATATATTCGTGGCCATTTTTGGCATTATGAATTAATGCCTTCATTGAAAAAAGTATCTAAATACCTAGATATTAATGATACTATTAAAAGAAAAATTCTCAGTAAGTATGATTTAATTAATAAAAAAAATTCTGTTGCAGTGCATTTTCGTGGGGGAGATTATCGTCTTCCAATTGATGGACTTCATATTTATAAAGAGGGAATAATTTTGTCAGAAAACTACTATCAATTGGCGATTAAAGAAGTTTATAAAAAAATTAAAAATCCAATTTTTCATCTTTTTTCTGATGAAATTCAAACTCTTGAAGCATACTTTAAGGGCCATAATTATATTGTTCATAATGGTAACTCTTATGAGGACTGGACTGCTATTTCAATGTGTCATAACTCAATTCAATCCAATTCATCCTTTAGCTGGACTGCATCATTATTCACACCAGGTTTATTAATTCAACCCCAAAATGGACTTGCATTTAATTACAGTTGTGGCTCTTACCCTTATGGTTTTAAGCATAACCGTGCAATTTCGATTCTAAATACTACCCAATAAATATATGTGTGGAATATTAGGTACTATCCCATCTACAGAGGTTAATTTTTTTAAAAAATCTCTTGATACCTTATTCCATAGAGGACCAGATGATTTTGGAGTTGAGTGTATTGATAATGATATAACTCTAGGGCATAGAAGATTAACAATAGTTGATCTATCTGAAAATGGGCATCAGCCGATGTTTGATATTTCTAAAAGATATAGTGTTGTTTTTAATGGTGAAATTTATAATTTTATTGAAATTAAAAATGAACTTGTAAAGAAAGGCTATGCCTTTCGTTCATCATCTGATACTGAGGTTCTTTTAAATGCATATATTGAATGGGGCACTCAATGTGTTTTAAGATTTAATGGAATGTGGTCTTTTGCAATTTGGGACAGCACAAAAAAAGAATTATTTTTATCAAGAGATCGGTTTGGGAAAAAGCCATTATTTTATGCTTTGATTGAAAATAAATTCATATTTGCATCAGAGATGAAAGCCATCTACCCCTTTTTAAAAAAAATAGCACCTTCAGAAGACTTTCATTGGATGAAAAATAATTTATTTAATTACGAAGGAACTGAAAAATGCTTAATTGAGGGTATAAAAAGATTTCCACATGCTCATAATGGAGTTTTTAAAAATGGCAAATTATCATTAAATCGTTACTGGAATACATTAGACCACCTTGAAATAATTCCCTCAAGTTATGTGGAGCAAGTTGAAAAATTTAGAGAATTATTTTTCGATGCTTGTAAAATAAGAATGAGAACAGACGTGCCAATAGGAGTTACCCTTAGCGGTGGTTTGGATAGTAGTTCAATTGTAAGTGCAATGGCCAAAATCTCAAATAATAACTTGGACTATGGTCTAAAGGATTGGCAGCATGCATTTGTAGCATCTTTTCCTGGAAAGTCATTAGATGAGTCAGATTATGCAAAAGAAATTATTGATAGAAATAATCTAGATGCAAAATATATAAATATAAATCCATTGGAATGCTGGGATAAGATTGAAGATTATTTTTATATGTTTGAGGAATTGTATATTACTAGTCCAGTCCCAATGACTATGACCTACAGTGCTGCTAAAAACAGTGGGGTAAAAGTGACGCTTGATGGGCATGGTGCAGATGAAATGTTTAGTGGCTATGGTCACATTCTTGAAGCCATATTGGATTGTGGTATGAATATTAAAAAAGTAAAAGAAATTGTGGATATATATTTTGGAACTATTGAGGGCTTTGAAAATAACAAAGTCAAAAAACTTGAGATGGTTGCAACATTTTTGATGAAAAAAGCTGCAAAAAAGCTCATAGGAAGGGGCTTAAAGTCTGTTGATCATTGTCATGAAAATTATAGAAAGCTAGATAATTTTTCAAAGCACTTATATGTACTATTCCATGAATCAACATTGCCTACTTTGTTAAGAAATTATGATAGATATTCAATGATGAATAGTGTAGAAAATAGAATGCCTTTTATGGATCATAGAATCGTATCATATGTCCACTCTCTTCCTTATTCTAGCAAATTTGGTGGTGGCTATACTAAAAAATTAATGAGAGATGCGATGAGTCCTTATATGCCTGAGAATATTACCTGGAGAAAGTCCAAGATTGGATTTAATTCTCCAATAATTGATTGGATTCAGGGAGATTTAAAGGAGTGGTTTCTAGATACAGTTCATGAGCAATCGTTTTTAGAGTCTGAGTTAGTTGATAATCCAAGACAATTACAGCTGGAAATAATAAAAATAGCAAATAAAACTAATAATATGTTTGCTCATGGAGAGATAGCATGGAAAATGCTAACTCCTCATATTTGGGAAAAATCAGTTATAAAGAGGGCTTATTAAATGAAATTAGCACCAGTAATATTGTTTGTTTATAGGAGGGATGTTAAAAAAACAATTGATAGCCTACTTAAAAATAACTTGGCTAATCAAACTGATTTATTTATATATTCTGATGGCGCTAAAAATGATAAAGATTTAGATGATGTAATTATAGTTCGAGATTCTATAAAAGAGATTTATGGCTTTAAGTCTGTTACTTTAATTAACTCAGATAAAAATAAGGGACTTGCAAATTCAATAATTGATGGTGTAACGAAAACAATAAATGAGTATGGAAGAGTTATTGTGCTTGAAGATGATTTAATTGTGTCAAAAGATTTTTTACAGTATATGAATGAAGCATTAAATTATTATGACAAAGATCCTGCAATTTGGTCAATTTCTGGGTATGGTCCAAAACTACCTTGTTTGAATCAATATAGAAAGGATTTTTACTTATCTCTTAGAGCATCATCATGGGGATGGGCAGTGTGGAAAGATAGATGGTCAAGTGTTGATTGGCTAGTAAAAGATTTTGATAAGTTGCAAAAAGATCATAAAAAAAGAAAGATGTTTAATTTAGGTGGAAATGATATGTACAGAATGCTGGAACTTCAAATGCTAGGAAAAATTGATTCGTGGGCTATAAGATGGTGCTTTTCTCAATTCTCTCAAAATAAGTATACAATTTATCCTGTTAAATCTAAGATTGTAAATATAGGTTTTTATGATAATAAAGGCACTCATACGAATAACGAAAGCTCGAAAATTATTGACAATAAATGGATGGTTTTTTTAGATAGTAATACAGTTATTTTTACTAAGGGTGAGATTGATGAAAATATTACTAAATGTTTCAAAAAATATCATGACTTAAAGTTGATTACAAAAATAGGCTATTTTTTAAAAAAATATGGTGGGTATTATTTCATCAAAAGACTTCGAACTTCAATTTTTAAAATACTTAATCTTAATTAATATTTATGTTTTTATGTTGAACATAAACGTTTAGAGGCAAAAATGATGAAAGTTTTAATTGTTAGCGCAACAGATATTGAGGGTGGTGCTGGAAGGGCAGCTTATAGATTGCATCAATCTTTGTTAGAGTCAAGCATTAATAGTATTATGTTGGTTCAAAGAAAAAAAACTAAAGATCAAAGTATTTATGGGCCAAACAATTTATTACAAAAGTTAATAGGGATTCTTCGTCCTCACTTAGATAATGTTCCTCTTAAGCTATATAGAAAAAGAAGTGGGAGTATGTTCTCAATACTGTGGCTTCCATTTTCTTCAGTTGCAAAAAAAATCAATCTACTCAATCCAGATATTGTTCATATCCATTGGATTGGTTCTGGGATGCTCAATTTAAAGGATATTGCAAAAATTAAAGCCCCAATTGTTTGGTCAATGCATGATATGTGGCTATTTACTGGAGGCTGCCATTACGATGATGGATGTGAGGGATACAAAACGGCTTGTGGTAATTGCAAAGTTTTGGGTAGTACAAAAGAGAATGATTTAAGTAAAAAAATATTTAAAAGAAAGGAGCAAATTTTTCCAACAATAGATAATTTAACTCTTGTTGGCCTTAGTAAGTGGTTAGAGAAAAGCTCAAAAGAGAGTCAATTGTTTAAACCTAATAAAATCATTAATTTGCCTAATCCTATAAATATAAATTTCTTTAAACCTCGTGATTCAATTCAGGCGAGGAAGCAATGGGGACTTCCTTTGGATAAACAACTTATTCTATTTGGTGCTATGGGCGCGACTTCAGATCCAAGAAAAGGTTATAGAGAGCTCTCTATAGCTTTAAAAAAATTGGATAAAATTGATTGTGAGTTTGTTATATTCGGAGGGGAGAAATTAGAAAAAAATCAGCCTTTTTCTTTTAAAACTCATTTTGTTGGAAAAATTCATAGTGATATAAATTTAGTGAATTTGTACAGTGCAGTTGACGTAACGATAGTTCCAAGTTTGCAAGAAAATTTATCAAATTCAATAATGGAGAGCCTGGCTTGTGCGACCCCTGTAGTTGGTTTTGATGTTGGTGGTAATTCGGATATGATAGAGCATAAGAAAAATGGCTATTTAGCCAAGCCATATGAATCAGATAGCTTGAGGTTAGGAATTGAATGGGTGCTAAAATCTAAAAACTATAATCAACTTTGTCAAAATTCTAGAGATAAGGTAATCAGAGAGTTTGAAAGCAAAACCGTTTCTAAAAAATATATTGAGTTATATAAGGATATTTTAAAATGAATATATTAGTGACTGGGGGTGCTGGATATATAGGTAGTCATATTGTTAAACAACTTTTAGTAAGCAAGAAAAATAATATTACCGTTATAGATAACTTTGCGACAGGCTTTGAAAGAACAATAGATACCCTTAAATTTTTTGGAAGTTTCAAATTTATTAATCAAGATTTAAGTGATAGGAATGGGTTAGAAGAGATATTTAAAAATAATAATTTTGATGCAATTATTCATCTGGCAGCTAGTTTATTGGTGAGTGAATCAGTCTCTAATCCTATCAAATATTACTTGAATAATACATCTAATACAATAAACCTCATTGATTTATGCAATCAATATAAAATTAATAATTTTATTTTTAGCTCTAGTGCTGCTGTCTACGGTCAGCCAGATTTTAATAAGATTCCAATAAGTGAGTCTGAAATAAAACAGCCCATAAATCCTTATGGACATTCAAAAGTTTTTATAGAACAGGCGATACAAGACAACGGAAAAGCAAATAAAAATTTTAAATATGTAATAATGAGATATTTTAATGTTGCTGGCGCTGAAGATGCTTTAAGGATCGGTGAAAATCACGAGCCAGAAACACATTTAGTTCCTTTAGTGGTTCAAACTGCACTTGGAAAAAGAGACAAGGTGATGGTTTATGGAGATGATTATGACACTATTGATGGAACTTGCATTAGAGATTATGTGCATGTAGAAGATTTGGCTTCATCTCATATATCTTCATTGGAGTACTTAAAAAATAATAAGTCTAATATTTTCAATTGTGGTTATGGATATGGCTTTAGTGTAATTGAGATTATTAAATTAGTAAAAAAAATAAGTGGTATTAATTTTAAAGTAGAAATAATAGGTAGAAGGGCTGGTGATCCAGCAGTATTAGTTGCAGATAATAGTAAAATTTTAAAAGAAACTAATTGGAAGCCTAAGTACGACAATTTAGAGTCAATATGTAAAAGTGCTTTAGAGTGGGAAAGAAAAAAAATTTAACATTTTTTTTATTAAAAATAAGAGTAAATTTTAATAAAGTACTAAGAAAATGAATCAAAAAATATGAAATATTCCAGAAGATGTAAAAGGTAGTTGATGATCGAAAATAATAAAATTTTAATGTTAACACGATATGGAAAGAAAGGCGCCAGTAGTCGGTATCGTTTTTATGACTATAAGCCATTCTTTGAAGAAAAAGGTTATATTTGTGATGTAAATCCATTACTAGATGATAACTATCTGAAACAGAGGTATGGTAACGACTTTAGCTGGAGATTTACTTTATTAATGTGCTATTTTAAAAGGTTTTTAATAATTTATAAACTTCGACGTTATGATCTAGTATTTATAGAAAAAGAAGTATTCCCATATTTGCCATATTGGTTTGAATTTTTTATTTTATTCAATATTAATTATGCTCTTGATTATGATGATGCAATTTTCCATACTTACGATGATAGTGAAAATTGGCTTGTAAGATGGTTTCTTAGAAATAAAATTTCTAAATTAATTAAACGTTCAAGACTTGTTGTCTCTGGAAATAAGTATCTAGACGACTACGCTGTTAAATCCAAGGCTTTAGATACAATTATTGTTAACACTAACGTTAATATTGATTTATACAAAGCTAAGACTATTAAAAAAAATAGTCAATTTACTATTGTATGGATTGGATCGCCATCAACTGCATCTTATATTTCAATTGTTGAAGAACCATTAAAATTTATATGTAAGAAATATTCTGCAAGATTTATTATGATAGGTGGAATGTATGAGATTGAGGGCATGGATATTGAGTATTTAGAATGGTCTTCTGAAACTGAAATTGAAATTCTTAAAAGTTGTCATGTAGGAATCATGCCATTATATGATAAAGGCTGGGAAAAAGGAAAATGTGGATTTAAATTAATTCAGTATATGGCAAGTAAGCTTCCAGTTATAGCCTCACCTGTCGGGATAAATTCAGACTTAATTTTAAATGGAAAAAATGGGTACCTTGCAAATTCAACAGCTGAATGGATAGACGCATTAGATTCCATATATTCTTCAGGTGATGAAATGGGCAAGATTGGCTTTTCTTTAGTTGAAAAAAAGTATAGTATTTTATCCTCTGCTCCATATTTAATTGATAGCTTAAAGAACTTAATTCAGAATAGAAGAGTTGATAGTAATAAAAATATAAATGCTAAACTAGTAAGTGACTTTGGTACTGAGTGGACTAAGTTTGACCAGTCAAGTTTATCTAAGGAAGAATTAAATAAGATTTGGAATGACTATTTTTCAGTTTTTCCATGGGATAAAGTGTCAAAAAATCAAAGTATTGGCGCAGATATTGGTTGTGGAACTGGAAGATGGGCAGAGTTTGTTTTGCCTAATGTCAAAAAGTTACATTTAGTAGATCCAAGTATTGCAGCTATTGGAATAGCAAGAAAAAAACTTCAAAAGTTTAATAATATTGAGTTTCATGAAGTGGGTGTCGATTCACTACCATTTGAAGATAATTCGTTAGATTTTGCATATTCACTAGGAGTTCTCCATCATGTACCCGATATTAATACTGCTTTTTTAGATATAAGTAAAAAATTAAAAAAAGGAGCTCCTTTTCTAATTTATCTTTATTATTCGATGGAGAATAAGCCAATATGGTTTGTTGCGATTTGGAAGGTTTCAGATTATGTACGGAAATTTATTATAAAATTTCCTTATTCAATTCGATTTATTTCATCTCAAGTTATCGCTTTAATAATATATTTTCCAATTGTTTTACTTGGTAGAGCTCTTAAAAAAATGAGTATATTGCCTAAAAATTGGCCTTTATATTATTATATTGATAAAAGTTTTTATATTATTCGAAATGATTCTTTAGACCGTTTTGCTACGACACTTGAAAATAGGTATAATCGTTCTGATATAGAGAAATTATTTTCTAATAATGGCTTTGTTGATGTTAAGTTTTCTGATAAAGAGCCTTTTTGGTGTGCTTCGGGCATAAAGAAATAAATTATTTAGGCTGACTAGATTACTATGCAAAATAAAGTTTTATTGGTACCTATATGTTTAAAAGAAGGCAATGCGTAAATATAGGTTGTATTGGAATATTCTACAAAATATCCGAGTTTGAAAAGTCATGGTACGAATACTCAATTAAATAATTGTCAATTATGAAATTAGCTGCATTTACTTCTGGAGATATAACTATGGCTAGTTCAAGACTCAGAAGTTTCTATATTTTTAAGTCTAATGCATGGAAGGATCATGAGGTAGTTTTTAATCCTAATATATATTCAATTAATAGCTTTGATTGGCTGCATATTCAAAAAATGTATGCGCCTAGATATATCTTATTGGTAATATATGCGCGCCTTATGGGTAAATTTATTATTTTTGATTTAGATGATGAAAATACTAAGCTATCTCATCGGATCGCTATCTTTATTATGTTTAAGATATCAAATATTGTGGCCTGTGACAGTGAGTTAAAGCAAAAATATTTTATAAAAAAATATAACAAAAAAAATATTACAGTAATTCCTGAGCCAATGGATGTTGAAGAACAAAATATTAGTACAAAAAAAATATCAAGATTTACAGGAAATCAATTCATTAAAAAAACAAAATCTGTCATCTTATGGGTTGGTAATGTAGAAAACTTTATTTCGTTTAAAAGTTTAATAGAGTTGGATGAAAGGTTCTTTGATTATGAGATTATTGTAATAACTGATATTAGTACTCCAACTATTGTTGAGCTTAATCATCCAAATTATAAAATAAAGCAATGGAGTATAAATTGGATTGACGATATAGATTTCTCTAATAGATATTTCATGCTTTTAAATCACAATGATAAGACTAATATAAATTCTAGTAAGAAAAATGAAAATAAGATGGTTATGGCAATTTATAATCAAATTATTCCAATAGTTAGCAATACTTATTATTATTCTGAATTGGCTAGAAATCTTAATGCTGAATTTTTAGTTTTTAATGAAGGTGAATATCCATATGATTTAATTAATAATTTAGAAAATAAAGACAGTGAATGGCTTGAAGATTTTTTTGAAAAAACATCAAACTTTATTGAGGTTAATTACAATAGAGATCTTTTTGGTTTAAAGCTATTAAGCATTTATCAAAATTCATCAAGTTACTAAGTTGGTTAATAATAAGTTTAATCAATAAAAAAAATAAATTTTTTTTTAGGGTGTATTTTTACTCTTCAATTACTTGTTGTATCAATATATAAAAT
>Ga0209816_1000164_pt1 | contig 54942 bp, 54 predicted proteins | sample CoawatmetaG01DNA_FD_187509 | JGI IMG/M metagenome (GOLD analysis project Ga0209816, IMG submission 187509) | Marine microbial communities from the West Antarctic Peninsula - Coastal water metaG017-DNA (SPAdes) (version 2) | ecosystem: Environmental > Aquatic > Marine > Coastal ...
TGGCTCACAAAAATGGCACAACTTTAAAAGAAGCTACATTAAAGTTAGGCTATGCTAGTTCTGAAGAATTCGATAAGTGGGTAAATGTAAAAAATATGATAGGAAGAAATAATTAAACTCTTCCTTTAAGGGCATTAAAAGCCCAGCCAATAGAAATAAAACCAGTTCCTACTACACAAAATCCAATTGCATAGTCTTGATATTTAATCACACCCAATAATACTAGTGCAATCCCTAGAAGAGTTAAAACAAAGGAAGCAATTCCAAAAATATTATTTTTATTTAATCTCATAATTTCTTGTTGTTGTTATCTGCAATATCTTAATAAAAAAGATATCAATATGTTAAAAAACATATAAAAATCAATTTATTCTTCCAAGTAATTTTTCACGCCAATTAGACCACTTGTATTTTTTAGAAAAATAGATTAATAATAATGGATAAATCACTAAAACAGAGATTATTGTAGAATTTATAACTTCTGGCTCTGCAATATACTTTAAGACTGAATTTGTTTGAAAAACTGTCCAATCTGCAGTAACTAGAAGTGCTATTAGTAAATTATTTCCTGCATGAAATCCAAGAGCCAACTCCATACCTTCGTCCATTAGAGTGATGATTCCTAGAAAAAGTCCAGTAGCAACGTAGTGTACCAAAATTAAGTATCCTAGTTTACTAACTTCTGGGTTCCAAAAATGTAAAAAACCAAAAGAAAACGAGGTTAAAATCAACGGGAACCACTTATTTCCAGCAAAAACTCCTAAACCTTGCATTAAATATCCTCTAAACACATATTCCTCAAAACTTGTTTGAATTGGAATAAAAACAATAGCCACAAAAAATAATATAATAAAAGATGAAAATTCAAAATTAAAAACATACTCTTCTGGGAAAAAAAAATAACTAAAAACAGTGTTTAAAATGGTTATCAATGCAATACAAAAAAAAGAAGTACGAAGTCTACTTAAATCAATTTTTGATCTGGATGTAGTCAAGGATAAAAAAGATTGTCTATGTAAATATTTTACAACAAGATAAAGACCTAAAAACCCAACTACAAAAGAAAGAAGAAAATAAAATAACGTAAGGTTACTATCTCCTAGTATTGTCATCATATTAGATTCAGTTAGATTAGAGGCACCTTCTAAACCTGTTTTAGATATAATTGCTGCAATAAAAGGAATAGTTCCTAGCTGGGAAAAAATAAAAATTACAATAATTCCAATAACGTATCTTCCTAAATTATTACTTGTTTTTAAAGCATTTTCGATGTACATATTATTGTTTTTTATTTAAAATCATAGTAGAAAGTTTACAATGAGAAATCAAATTATTTTTATCATCTGTTATCTTAATTTCCCATAATTGAGTTGTTCTTCCTTTATGAATTGGAGTAGCTTTAGCATAAACAAACCCCTCTTTAACTGATTTTAAGTGATTAGCGGATATAATTATCCCTCTAACCATTTGTTTCTCTCGGTCAACTGATAAATAGGATGCTGCACTTCCTACTGATTCAGCTAATGCAGCTGTAGCTCCTCCGTGTAAAACTCCATCAGGTTGAAATACCTTTGAATTTACTGGCATTTTTGCAGTTAAAAAATCTTCTCCAATATCTATAAAATTCATCTCTAAAGTTTCCATCAAAGAATTCTTATTTGCAGAATTTATTCTTTTTAAAATTTCTTCTTTTCCCATCTTCTAAATGTATAAAACAAAAAAAACGCATCAAATATATTAATGCGTTTTTTTATTAAAAAATAATTATTAATTACTTAACCTCTTCAAAGTCAACATCTTGAACATCATCTGAATCATCTTTAGCATCAGATGGATTAGAACTGTCAGGTTGAGGGTCTGTAGAACCACCAGCTTGTTGAGATTCAGCTTGTGCTTTATAAAGTTCTTCAGATGCATTTTTCCAAGCTTCATTAATTCCTTCAAGTGCTGTTTTAATACTTTCAACATCTTTAGATTCAATCGCTTTTTTCAACACATCAAGAGACTCCTCTATTACTTTTTTCTTATCATCTGAAAGTTTTTCTCCGAATTCTTTCAATTGACTTTCAGTTTGAAAAACCATAGCATCAGCACTGTTTAGCATGTCTACTTCTTCTTTTACTTTTTTATCTGATTCTGCATTTAATTCAGCTTCTTTCTTCATCTTTTCGATTTCATCATCAGTCAAACCTGAAGATGCTTCAATTCTGATGTCCTGAGTTTTTCCAGTAGCTTTATCAGCAGCTGTAACATGAATCAATCCATTTGCATCGATATCAAAAGTAACTTCAATTTGAGGTGTTCCTCTTTGAGAAGGTGGAATACCATCCAAATGAAATCTTCCAATTGTATTGTTATCTTTTGCCATAGGTCTTTCACCCTGAAGCACATGAATTTCAACCGATGGTTGGTTGTCAGCAGCTGTAGAAAATACTTGAGATTTTTTTGTAGGAATAGTGGTGTTAGAATCAATTAATTTTGTCATCACACTACCCATTGTTTCAATGCCTAAAGACAATGGAGTAACATCTAGTAATAAGACGTCTTTAACATCACCTGTAAGCACTCCTCCTTGAATTGCTGCACCAATTGCAACAACCTCATCAGGATTAACTCCTTTTGAAGGTTTTTTACCAAAAAACTTTTCAACCTGATCCTGAATAATAGGAATTCTTGTAGAACCACCCACTAAAATAACTTCATCAATCTCTTTAATATTTAAGCCAGCATCTTTAATTGCTTTTTTGACAGGCTCCATCGACCTTTTTACTAAATCACTTGAAAGCTGCTCAAACTTAGACCTTGTTAATGAAACTACTAAATGTTTTGGGCCAGTTGAAGTAGCTGTTATATATGGTAAGTTAATTTCTGTTTGTGCAGATGATGAAAGTTCAATTTTTGCTTTTTCTGCAGCTTCCTTAAGCCTTTGTAAGGCCATTGGATCTTTTCTTAGATCAATATCTTCTTTCTTTTTAAAATCATCAGCTAAAAACTTAATAATTTCTTCATCAAAATCATCTCCCCCTAGTCTAGTATCTCCGTTAGTTGAAAGAACTTCAAATACACCATCACCAAGCTCTAAGATAGAGATATCAAATGTTCCACCACCTAAATCATAAACAGCAATTTTTTGATCTTTTCCAGCTTTATCTAAGCCATAAGCTAAAGCAGCTGCAGTAGGTTCATTTATAATTCTTTGAACTTTAAGTCCTGCAATCTCACCAGCTTCTTTAGTAGCTTGCCTTTGAGAATCATTAAAGTATGCTGGAACTGTTACAACTGCTTCAGTTACAGGATTCCCTAAATAATCTTCAGCTGTTTTCTTCATTTTTTGAAGAATCATAGCAGATAATTCTTGTGGCGTATATAATCTTCCGTCAATATCTACTCTAGCTGTATCATTATCTCCTTTCACTACTTTGAAAGCAGATCTATCAGCATCTTTTTTAGACTCACTGTATTTGCTACCCATGAATCTTTTGATTGACGCGATAGTCTTAGTAGGATTTGTTACAGCTTGTCTTTTTGCTGGGTCACCAACTTTAATTTCACCACCTTCAACAAAGGCAATAACAGATGGAGTTGTTCTTTTTCCTTCTGCGTTTGGGATGACTACAGGCTCATTACCTTCCATTACAGAAACACAAGAGTTTGTAGTTCCTAAATCAATTCCAATTATTTTACTCATTTTTTTAAATTTATCAATTATGAATTATTTATTTCAATGATTGTGCCACACAAATATGTATGACAGTATGTCAGTATTAAATTTTGAATTGTATTGATTAATTTTTAAATTACATTTACATATAATAAAACTTATCAATGAAAGAATATAAAAGAGTAACTACTCATACTTTATTAGAAATGAAAAATCGTAAAGAAAAAATTTCTATGTTGACAGGGTATGATTACTCTATGGCTAAAATAATTGATAAATCTGGTATTGATATAATACTTGTTGGTGATTCAGCTTCAAATGTAATGGCTGGACATGAAACAACGTTGCCAATTACACTAGACCAAATGATTTATCACGCATCTTCAGTTGTTAGAGGAGTTAAAAGGTCTTTAGTTGTAGTTGATCTTCCTTTTGGAAGTTATCAATCTGATCCAAAGGAAGCTTTGAGATCCGCAATAAGGATCATGAAAGAGTCAGGAGCGCATGCTGTAAAAATGGAAGGAGGAAGTGAAATTAAAGAATCTATTGTAAAAATTCTTAATGCTGGTATTCCTGTGATGGGACATTTAGGTTTAACTCCTCAATCCATATATAAATTCGGAACTTATAGTGTTAGAGCTAAAGAAGAGAAAGAAGCTAAAACACTTCTTGAAGACGCCAAACTTTTAGATAAACTTGGTTGCTTTGGAATCGTACTAGAAAAAATTCCGGCTAAAGTTTCAAAAAAAGTTACGAGTTCTGTTACTGTGCCAATAATAGGAATTGGAGCTGGAAGTGATGTTGACGGCCAAGTTTTGGTAACCCACGATTTAGTAGGATTAAATTCTGAATTTAATCCAAGATTTTTAAGGAGATATGTGAACTTAGATGAAATAATGACTAGTGCAATTCAATCATATATTAAAGACGTTAAAAGTTTAGATTTTCCAAATAAAGACGAACAATATTAAATCTCTTTGTGATAGAAATTCTTTTTGAAGATAATCATCTTATAATAGTTAATAAAAAACCTGGAGATCTAGCTCAAGGTGATAAAACTAAAGATGAAACACTTGGAGATAGAGTTAAAGATTATCTTAAAAAAAAATACAATAAATCAGGCGAAGCTTTTTTAGGTATTACACACAGACTTGATAGACCCACAAGTGGCGTTATAATTTTTACTAAAACTTCAAAAGCACTCTCTAGAATGAACGAAATGTTCAAAAAGAATGAGATTAATAAAACCTATTGGGCTATTGTTAAACTAATAGTTAATAAATCCAGTGTTAAGCTAGAAGACTATTTAACGAAAAATCCAAAGCAAAATAAATCTTACGTTACAAACCCTTTAAATAAAAAAGCAAAAAAAGCGATTTTACATTATCAATCAATCCTAAATTTAGATAATTATTCATTATTAAAAATTAAACTTGAAACAGGGAGACATCACCAAATAAGAACTCAATTATCTAAGGCTGGAATGTCTATTAAAGGAGATTTAAAGTATGGCTTTCCAAGACCCAATTCAAACGGTAGTATTCATTTACATTCAAGAAAAACAGCATTCATTCATCCAGTAACAAAAAAAGAAATAATAATTATTGCACCTCCTCCTATTGATAAGATTTGGGATATGTGCCTTAAAATGCTATAATAATAGATTTATTTAAGCGATTTTACTACTTTTGATTTATAAGTTTCTAAAATATATCTAAAATCAAAAATGAGTATTGAAAATGTTAAAATATTTGATACAACTTTAAGGGATGGAGAACAAGTTCCTGGTTGCAAACTAGATACTTCACAAAAATTAGTTATTGCTAGGAGATTAGAAGAGTTGGGCGTAGATGTAATAGAAGCAGGATTTCCAGTTTCTAGCCCAGGAGATTTTAATTCTGTCGTAGAAATTTCTAAAATTATAAAAAATACAACAGTTTGTGCTTTAACAAGAGCAGTGAAAAAAGACATTGAAGTTGCAGCAGATTCATTAAAGAATGCAAAATATCCAAGAATTCATACAGGGATTGGAACTTCAGACTCTCATATTGAACATAAATTCAAATCTTCAAAAGAAAAGATTATTGAAATTGGTTATAAAGCAGTTAAATATGCTAAAACTTTTGTTAATGATGTAGAATTTTACGCTGAGGATGCTGGCAGAACTGATAATGAATTTTTAGCTAGAGTTTGCGAAAAAATGATTGAAGCTGGCGCTACTGTGCTTAACATTCCCGACACTACAGGATATTGTTTACCATCAGAGTATGGTGAAAAAATAAAATTTCTTTATGAAAATGTAAAGAATATAGATAAAGCCATAATTTCATGTCACTGTCATAATGATCTAGGATTAGCTACAGCTAACTCCATAGCAGGAATAGTTAATGGAGCTAGACAAATAGAATGTACAATAAATGGAATTGGAGAGAGAGCAGGCAATACTTCTTTAGAAGAGGTTGTAATGATTATGAGACAACATCCTGATTTAAATCTGGATACAAATATAAATTCGAAACTTTTATTTGATACTAGTAAAATGGTTTCTGACAATATGGGAATGCCTGTTCAGCCAAATAAAGCAATAGTTGGTGCAAATGCATTTGCACATAGCTCTGGAATTCACCAGGATGGAGTTATAAAAAACAGAGAAACTTACGAAATAATCAATCCCCTTGATGTTGGTGTAACAGAATCAGCAATAATCTTAACAGCTAGAAGTGGTCGAGCAGCATTAGCTTACAGAGCTAAAAAAGTTGGATTTGATCTTACTAAAAACGAATTAGATCTTGTGTATTTTGAATTCCTAAAGGTTGCCGATTTAAAAAAAGAAGTATTGGATGAAGACATTCCAACAATAATAAAAAACTCTCTTTAATTATAATTTACTTATGAGTAAAACCTTATTTGATAAAGTTTGGGATTCACATGTTGTTCACAAAATAAATAATGGACCCGACGTATTATTTATTGACCGACATATGGTTCATGAAGTAACTAGTCCAGTTGCTTTTTTAGGATTGAAAAACAGAAATGCAGAAGTTCTTTTTCCAGAAAAAACTTTTGCAACTGCTGATCACAATACACCAACACTTAATCAACATCTTCCGGTAAAAGACCCTCTTTCTGCTAATCAATTAAAAGCATTGGAAGAAAATTCTAAGCTACATGGGATTTCATATTGGGGATTAGGTCATGAAAAAAACGGAATAGTCCATGTGGTTGGCCCTGAATATGGGATAACTCAACCTGGTGCAACTATTGTTTGCGGAGATTCACATACTTCAACACACGGTGCATTTGGAGCTGTAGCATTTGGAATAGGAACTTCTGAAGTAGAGATGGTTCTTTCTACTCAATGCATTATGCAACCTAAACCAAAAAAAATGAAGATATCTATTGATGGAATTCTCGGTAAAGGAGTAACTCCAAAAGATGTCGCATTGTTTATCATATCTAAACTAAGTACATCAGGAGCTACAGGATATTTTGTTGAATATTCTGGAGAAGTATTTAGAGAAATGTCCATGGAAGGTCGTATGACTGTTTGTAATCTTAGTATAGAAATGGGTGCAAGAGGTGGAATGATTGCACCTGACAATAAAACATTTGAATATATAAAAAACAGAGAGTTCACTCCAAAAGAGGATAAGTGGGAGAAAGCCATGAAATATTGGTCAACTCTTTACTCTGACGAAAATGCAATTTTTGATAAAGAATTATTTTTTGATGGAAACAACATTCAACCGATGATTACATATGGTACTAATCCAGGAATGGGAATTAGTATTTCAAAAGGAATTCCTGAAGCTAAAAATCAAGATAGCGGAGTTAATACCTATCTAAAATCTCTAAACTACATGAACTATAGTGAAGGAGAAAGTATGTTAGGTAAAAAAATTGATTTTGTGTTTTTAGGAAGCTGTACAAACGGTAGAATTGAAGACTTTAGAGAATTTGCAAAAATTGTTGAAGGAAGAAAAAAAGCTTCTAATATAACAGCATGGCTCGTGCCAGGATCGCATAAAGTTGAAAAAGCAATAAAAGATGAAGGTATTTTAAAAGTTTTAGAACAAGCTGGGTTTGAGTTAAGAGAACCAGGGTGTTCAGCTTGCTTGGCGATGAATGATGATAAAATCCCTGCAGGTAAATATGCAGTTAGCACATCAAATAGAAATTTTGAGGGAAGACAAGGCCCTGGTTCAAGAACATTATTGGCTAGTCCTCTTGTTGCGGCAGCAGCGGCAGTCACAGGAGAAATAACAGATCCTAGAACATTATATTAAAAAATGGGTTACGAAAAATTCAATACATTAAAAAGCACAACAGTTCCATTAACAATTGAAAATGTTGATACTGACCAAATTATTCCAGCTAGATTTTTAAAAGCTACTGAAAGAATTGGTTTTGGAGAAAATTTATTTAGAGATTGGCGTTACAATGCTGATAATTCAATAAAAAAAGAGTTTGTATTAAACAATGACACTTATAGTGGTAAAATACTATTAGGAGGTAAAAATTTTGGATCTGGATCGTCCAGAGAACACGCAGCTTGGGCTATTTATGATTATGGATTCAGATGTGTTATTTCAAGTTTTTTTGCCGATATTTTTAGAGGAAATTGTTTAAACATAGGGGTGCTTCCTGTCCAAGTTTCTCCTGAGTTTTTAGAAACAATATTTGAGTCCGTTTTTAAGAACCCTAAAACAGAGTTGATTGTGAATTTAAATACTCAAAAAGTAAATATCCCATGTTTAGGTATTTCAGAAGCATTTGATATTAATGAATATAAAAAAGAGAATATGTTAAATGGATATGATGATATAGACTATCTAACTAACATTAAGGATACTATAAGTGAATTTGCAAAAAACACTCCTCTTTAACAAATATTTGTTACTATAAAAAATGAATAAAAAGACTATTGAAATAATGGACACCACCCTAAGGGATGGAGAACAAACTTCAGGTATGTCTTTTTCATCATCTGAAAAATTAACAATTGCAAAATTGTTACTAACTGAGCTAAAAGTAGACAGAATTGAGATTGCTTCTGCTAGAGTTTCAAAGGGTGAATTTAAAGCTGCTCAATCCATTACTAAATGGGCTCAGAAAAATCAATATTTAGATAAAGTAGAAATTTTAACATTTTTAGATAATGGAATTTCGCTAAAATGGTTAATAAATTCTGGAGCTAAGGTTCAAAATTTGTTAACAAAAGGATCTTTGAACCACCTTAAGCATCAAATAAAAAAGACGCCGGATGAGCATTTTAGAGAAGTGTCAAATTCAGTCTTAAATGCACTTGAAAAAGGTATTGCTACAAACGTATATTTAGAAGATTGGAGTAACGGAATGCGTAATTCTAAAGGTTATGTATATAAGTATCTAGATTTTCTTAAAACACTACCGATTAAAAGAATTCTTCTACCTGACACCTTAGGTATTTTGAGTCCAAAAGAAACATATAAGTTTCTTTCAGAAATAGTAAGTAAATATCCCAAGTTACACTTTGACTTTCATGCACATAATGATTATGATCTTAGTGTTTCAAATGTGATTGAAAGTTTAAACGCAGGTTGTCATGGTATTCATTTAACTATAAATGGGATGGGAGAAAGAGCTGGAAATGCTCCAATGGCTAGTGTTGCTGCAGTAATCAGAGATTTTCTTCCAAATATTCATATTAATCTAAATGAAAAATCACTTCACAAGGTTAGTAAATTAGTTTCAGCATTTACAGGTTTTAGAATTCCAGCTAATAAACCAATTGTAGGAGACAATGTTTTTACACAGACGGCAGGGATTCATGCAGATGGAGATAGTAAGAATAATTTATATTATAACGATTTGCTTCCAGAAAGGTTCGGAAGAAAAAGAAAATATGCCCTAGGAAAAACATCAGGAAAAGCTAATGTTAAAAAAAACTTACAAGAATTAGGCTTAACCCTAAATGATGAGGAAATTAAAAAAGTAACCAATAGAATTATTGAACTTGGAGATAAAAAAGAAAAAGTAACATCAGAGGATCTCCCTTTTATAATTTCTGATGTTTTAAATAATTACGATTTTAAAAAAAATATAATTATTCAATCATATGAAATAAAACATAAAAAAGGATTTAATCCCTCAGCAGATTTAGAGATAGTAATTAACGGGAAGTTATTTAAAGAAAGTGGATCAGGTGATGGTCAGTTTAATGCTTTTATAAATGCAATAAAAAAAATATATAAAAGAATTAATATTATTTTACCTTCACTAGTAGATTATACTGTTACTATTCCCCCTGGAAGTAGTTCAGATTCACTATGCGAAACTTTTATAACGTGGAGATTTAATAATAAGGATTTTATTACCAGAGGGTTGGATTCAGATCAAACAGTTTCAGCTATTAAAGCAACAGAAAAAATGTTAAATATTATATCAAATAATTAATGAAATTAAATATAGCACTCCTTGCAGGAGATGGAATTGGACCAGAAGTAATAGATCAAGCTGTAAAAGTATCTAATGCAATTGCAAAAAAATTCAATCACTCAATTAATTGGGTAAGTGCCTTAACAGGTGCTGCAGCAATAGATGCTGTTGGAGAACCATATCCAATAGAAACTCATAATATATGTCTTAATGCCGATGCTATATTATTTGGAGCAATAGGAGACCCAAAATATGACAACGATCCTTTGGCAAAAGTAAGGCCGGAACAAGGTTTGTTAAAAATGAGACAGGATTTAGGATTATTTGCCAATGTAAGACCAACGTTTACTTTTCCTTCCCTAATAGATAAATCCCCATTAAAAAGAGAAAGAATTGAGGGAACAGATTTAGTTTTCTTAAGAGAACTTACTGGTGGGATTTATTTTGGTGAAAGAGGCAGAAAAGATAATGGAAATACAGCATTTGACACCTGTACATATACTAGGGAAGAAATAACTAGGTTAGCAAAAAAAGGTTTTGAACTAGCAATGAGTAGATCGAAAAAACTTTGTTGCGTAGATAAAGCTAATGTTCTTGAATCATCAAGACTATGGAGAGAAACTGTTCAAATGATGGAAAAAGATTATCCTGAAGTAAAGGTTTCTTATGAGTTTGTAGATGCAGTAGCAATGCGATTAGTTCAATGGCCAAATTCTTATGATGTTTTAATTACTGAAAATTTATTTGGAGACATTTTGACTGATGAAGCATCCGTTATATCAGGATCTATGGGTCTAATGCCCTCAGCATCAATTGGTTTAAAAAACTCTTTATTTGAACCGATTCACGGGTCTTATCCTCAAGCTGCAGGAAAAAATATAGCTAATCCATTGGCAACAATATTATCAGCTGCAATGATGTTTGAAGATGCTTTTAATTTAAAAGAAGAAGCTAAATTAATTAGGCTTGTTGTAAATCAATCTTTAGAAAAATCAATAGTAACAGAAGATTTATCAGATAAAGAAAAGGCTTATAAAACTAGTGAAGTTGGCGACTGGTTAACTGATCAAATACTAAAATAAAAAAAAGCGTCTCAAAATAAGACGCTTTTTTTATAAACTTAGTGAGAAATATTATTTATCTTCTTCACTATCCATCTTTTTCTTAAGATCCATTAAGACATCCAAATCACCTAAAGTTGATTTATCAGATTCTTTAATTTTATTTTTCTTAAGAGATTCTTTAACATTTTTCTTTTCTATATCACTAAAAATAACTGTGTGGGACATTACTACTCTTTTAAAATCTTTGTTATACTCGATAACTTTAAAATCTGCTGTATCCCCTTTTTTTAATTTATTCCCATCTTCTTTCACAAGGTGTCTGTTAGGAACAAAAGCTATAATATCATCATTAAAAATAATAGTAGCTCCTTTATCATTAGAATCTGAAATAGTAGCGTTATGAGAAGTCCCTTCTGCAAATGATTTATCATAAAGGTCCCATGGATTATCTTTTGTCTGCTTATGACCTAAACTTAATTTTCTTGCTTCAGAATCTAATTCAAGAACAATAACATCAATAGAATCTCCAGAAGAAAATAATTCAGAAGGGTGTTTTACTTTAACTGTCCATGATAAATCTGAAATATAAACTAAACCGTCAATCCCCTCTTCTAACTCAACAAAAATTCCAAAATTAGTAAAGTTTCTTACAACTCCTGAATGTTTTGAACCTACAGGATATTTACTAGTTATATCAGTCCAAGGATCGGATGAAAGTTGTTTTATTCCTAAAGACATTTTTCTTTCTTCACGATCTAAAGTCAAAACAACCGCCTCTACCTCGTCACCAACTTTAACAAAATCTTGTGCAGATCTTAAATGAGTAGACCAAGACATTTCAGAAACATGAACTAACCCTTCAACTCCATCAGCTACTTCAACAAATGCTCCATAATCTGCAAGAACAGAAACTTTACCTTTCACCTTATCACCTTCTTTAAGTTCTGTGTCTAGAGATTCCCAAGGATGGGCACTCAATTGTTTAACCCCTAATTGTATTCTAGATTTATCATCATCAAAATCAAGAATAACAACATTTAACTTTTGGTCTAACTCTAAAATTTCACTTGGGTGATTAATTCTGTTCCATGACAAATCAGTTATGTGTATTAATCCATCTACACCTCCAAGATCAATAAACACACCATATGTGGTAATGTTTTTTACAGTTCCTTCAAGAACTTGACCTTTTTCTAATTGTCCAATAATTTCTTTCTTTTGTAATTCTATATCAGCTTCAATAAGAGCTTTGTGAGATACTACTACATTTTTAAATTCGTGGTTGATTTTTACAACCTTAAACTCCATGTTTTTATTAATATATTGATCATAATCTCTGATAGGCTTGACATCTATTTGAGAACCTGGTAAAAAAGCTTCTAATCCAAAAACATCAACAATCATTCCTCCCTTAGTTCTACATTTAACAAAACCATTAACTACTGTAGATTTATCATGTGCTTCATTAACTCTGTCCCATGCTTTAATAGTTCTAGCTTTTCTGTGGGAAAGTATTAGTTGACCTGTTTTATCTTCTTGGATATCTACTAAAACCTCAACCTTGTCACCAACTTTTAAATCAGGATTGTATCTAAATTCATTTAAAGAAATAACTCCTTCGGATTTAGCATTAATATCTATTATTGCTTCTCTATCTGTCAAGTTAATAATAACTCCGTCTATAACACTTTCATCGTAAGTGTCAACAAAATTTTCTTTTATTAATTTATCAAACTCTAAAAGTTTATCATCTTTTACTGTCTCAATACCTTCTTCATAAATATCCCAATCAAAATCTTCTAAAAATTTTTCTGGAGAAACTTCTTCATTAACAACCTCTTCAATATTTAAATCTTCACTAGTTGTTTCCTCTAAAATTTCATTTGTGATAATTGGTTCAACAATTACATCTTCAGACACTTTAGGTTTTACTATTTTTGAAGCTTTAGAAGGTTTTGTAGTTTTTTTTACAGCTTCCTTAGGATTGCTGTCTTTTTTTTCTGCTGGCATAACTTAAAATTTGTATTTTAATTTATTTATAGACTTTAAGGAATAAATTAAAAGTTGTTTATAATTTTTAATCTTTTGAATATCTATATTAACCTATCAAAAGGATCGCGAAAATAAGTTCATTTTATTCGATAAACAAATTTTTTACAAAGAATTTGACAAGGTTAAAGAAATGAGATTTGAAATTTTATCTTCAAGTTCTACTAAACTCATATTCTCAGTATTAATTAAAACAGCATCCGAAGCTTTTTTCAAAGGAGAATTAGGTCTATTTATGTCTTGAAAATCTCTTAAATTAATATTTTTAAAAACCTCATCATAAGAAATTTCTTTATCTGTTATTTTAAGTTCGTCAAATCTTCTTTTTGCTCTAGTTTCTACAGAAGCTTCTAAAAAAAATTTTAATTCTGCTTTAGGGAAAACAACTGTCCCTATATCTCTGCCGTCCATAACAACTCCTTTATTTTTACCGAAAGAATGTTGGATTTTAACCATGTGAGTCCTTACTTCGTCTATAGCAGCTAATTGACTAACTAAGTCAGAAACTTTCAGCGATCTAATTTTATTTTCAACTGACAAGCCGTCCAAGTGAATCTCTAGACAATCAGACAAAGAACCTTTTCTGAAATCAATTCTTAATTTCGATAAGTCATTAATAATAGCTTCTTTATTTATAAAACTTTTTGATATTATGTTGTTACTAATTGCATAATATGTGAGTGCTCTATACATGGCTCCAGAGTCTATGTACAAGTAGCCTAATTTTTTTGCTATACGTTTAGCTAAGGTGCTTTTTCCAGTAGACGATGTACCATCAATAGTTATAATTATTTTATTTAACATTAAAACAATTTAAAATTTTTAACCTTCGTATTAGTTATTGCTAAATCAATGACCTCTTTCATTGTGGATACGTAATGAAAAGTAAGACCTTTTAAATAACTTTTATCAATATCTAGTATGTTTTTTTCATTATCCTTACAAAGAATAATCTCTTTTATTTTTGCTCTTTTAGCAGCAAGAATTTTTTCTTTTATACCACCAACTGGTAAAACCTTTCCTCTAAGTGTGATTTCACCTGTCATAGCCAACTTGTTTTTAACTCTTTTTTGTGTGAGTAATGATACGATTGATGTTAGCATAGTTATCCCTGCACTAGGACCATCTTTTGGAGTCGCACCTTCTGGAACATGAATATGAATATTGTGACTTGATAATTTTTTGATGTCTATTGAAAGTAATTCAGCATTTGACTTAATATACTCAAGAGCTATTGTTGCAGATTCTTTCATCACTTTCCCTAAGTTACCTGTGATAGATAAATTCCCTTTTCCCTTTGACAGGGCAGATTCGATAAATAATATATCTCCTCCAAATTGAGTCCATGCCAAACCTGTTACAACACCAGCAATTTCATTATTTTCGTACTGATCCTTAGATATGGATATACCTAAAATACTATCTAGGTCTCTTGGATTGATTTCATTTGAGTATGTTTCCTCCAAGGCGATAGATTTTGCAATGTTTCTAATTATTTTAGCAATTTGCTTTTCTAAACCTCTTACACCAGATTCTCTAGTGTAACCTTCAATAACTTTTTCAATCGAAGCTTTCTTAAGTTTAACTATGTTTTTAGATAAACCATGATCCTTAATCTGCTTAGGTAATAAATGTTTTTTAGCAATCTCACATTTTTCCTCAATAGTATATCCAGAAACACTTACAATTTCCATTCTGTCTCTTAGAGCAGGTTGAACATTACCAATATTATTTGAAGTTGCAATAAACATCACCTTAGACAAATCAAAACCAGATTCGATAAAATTATCATAAAAAGAAGTGTTTTGTTCTGGATCCAAAACTTCTAACATTGCAGAGGACGGGTCTCCTTGATTACCTACTGAAAGCTTATCTATCTCATCTAAAACAAAAACAGGATTAGAAGTTTTGGCTTTTTTTAAACTTTGAATTATTCTTCCTGGCATAGCTCCAATGTAGGTTTTCCTATGTCCTCTAATCTCAGATTCATCTCTAAGACCTCCTAAAGAAATTCTAACATATTCTCTTCCCAAAGCTTCGGCAATTGATTTTCCAAGAGAAGTTTTGCCAACTCCTGGAGGTCCATTAAAACATAAAATAGGTGATTTCATGTCATTTCTAAGCTTTAATACAGCAATATGCTCAATAATTCTTTTTTTAACTTCTTTTAGACCATAATGATCTCTGTCAAGTATTTTTTGAGCTCTTCTAAGGTCAAAGTTATCTTTAGAATACTCATTCCACGGTAAATCAAGGTATATATCTAAATAGTTTCTTTGGATAGAATATTCTGCAACTTGAGGATTCATTCTCTGAAGCTTAGACAACTCTTTTTTAAAATGGTCACTAATTTCCTTACTCCAAATCTTTTTAGTTGACCTCAACCTCATTTCACTTATTTCTTCATCATAAGAAACACCTCCAAGTTCTTCTTGGATAGTTTTCATTTGTTGATGTAAAAAATATTCTCTTTGTTGTTGATCTAAATCAGATCTTACTTTAGATTGAATATCATTTTTTAATGATAATTTTTGTAATTCAATGTTCATTTCTTTTAAACACATTAAAGCACGTTCATGAAGATCATTTGTTATAAGTATTTTATACTTTTCTTCAACACTTAAGTTCATGTTCGAGCAAACAAAATTTACTAAAAACGAATCACTTTGAATATTTTTTATTGCAAATGAGGCTTCACTTGGAATATTTGGATTTTCTTCAATAATTTGAAGAGCTATATCTTTTATTGATTCAATAGTTGCATTAAATTCTTTATTGTCAGATTTAGGTTTTATTTCTTTTATTTCTTTTATATCAGCTGTAATGTAAGGTTCTTCACTTATGATTTTTTCTATTGAAAACCTTTTCTTTCCTTGAATTATTACAGTAACATTACCATCTGGCATTTGCAATACTCTTAATATTTTAGCGACAGTACCAGTAGTATGAATATCCTTTGATGTAGGGGATTGAACTTTAGAATCTTTTTGAGAAACTACACCTATAAGCTTTTCTTTAGTATTTGAATCCTTAATAAGTTTAATAGATTTGTCCCTTGAAGCTGTTATAGGAATTACAACACCAGGAAACATAACGGTATTCTTCAAAGCTAAAATCGGTAAACTTTCAGGTAAAGATTCTTTTGAAATAGCCTCTTCATCGTCGGATGTCATCAATGGAATCAAATCTGAATCTTCATCAATATTTTGCAATGACATCATGTCAAGGTTTAATAATTTAGTTTTAGACATAAAAAATAATTAAGTCAAAGTGTCATGCTCTTATTAAACGCTCACTATAAAATGAATGTGTTTAGAGTATAAACATCTTGTTAGTTTATACTGATCTAATAATTCAAGATCCATGCCAAAAAAATCAAACGTTCTTGATCTTTATTCTATTTAGCAGAAAAGCGCCAATAAGAAAAATAAACACAAAAACTAATATAGAAATCCTCATACTACCTGTCATTTGATCTAAGAATGCGAAAAGGGTCATACCAAAGACAATACTAACTTTTTGAGAAACGTCAAAAAAACTAAAATAAGAGGTTGGATTTTCAGTTTCTGGGATCATTTTAGAAAAAGTTGATCTGGACAAAGCTTGAATTCCACCCATCACCATCCCTACAGCTCCTGCAGCCATATAAAACTCTATAGGTTTATTGATAAAATATGCTCCGACACATAAACATGCCCAGATTAAATTTAAAATTAGAAGTGTTCGAATATTACCAATCTTTTTAGAAATTTTAGCAGTCAACATAGCTCCAAAAATAGCTATCAATTGAATTAATAAAATACTAATAATTAATCCCTTAGTTTTAGCTCCCTCATCCCAAGTAATTTCTTGTTCTCCAAAATAAGTAGCAATTATTAAAACTGTCTGTAATGCTGAACTATAAACAAAAAATGCAATTAAAAATTTTTTAATTATTATAATATTTTTTAATTCATCCCAGACTTCTTTAAGTTCTTTAAAACCGTTAAAAATTACATCTTTTACAATTTCTTTCTTTTCCGATGTATTGGGTAAATGATAAAAAGTATATTGACTGAAAATAATCCACCAAAACCCAACTGAAATAAAAGAGTATTTCATAGCAATAAGCTCTGGATTATCTCCTGTAATTCCAAAAGAATCAGGGTAATTTACCATTGCTAAATTAAAAATTAAAAGAATCACACTCCCAACATATCCTAGAGAATATCCTTTAGCACTGATGTAATCTTGTTGATCTTTATGAGCAATATCGGGAAGATAAGCGTTATAAAAAACAAGACTTGCCCAAAAAGAAATTAAAGCTAAAAAATAGAGGAATAATCCCAAATAAATATTTTCTAAATCAAACCAATAAAGTCCCATACAAGAAAGCGATCCGGTATAACAAAAGAATTTGAGAAAAGTTTTTTTATTCCCCATGTAATCGGCTATTCCAGATAATAAAGGAGTTAAAAAAGATAGTACAACAAAAGCAAAAGCTGTCAAAAAACTAATTAAAGCAGTATTTTTAAAGTTAAATCCAAAAACATCAATATATAGACCACCCGAAAACAAAGCTCCATAATATATGGGGAAAACTGAAGAAGAAATCACAAGTGGATAAACAGAATTTGCCCAGTCATAAAATGCCCAAGCATTTAAAACTTTACTATCTCCTTTTATAAAATTATGTTTAGACATCATTAATTATATTAAAAATAGAAATGCAATATACTTAATTCATTTCGGCTTTATGTTTTAAACATTTATGAGTAATTTCGTATTATTAAAAACATAAATGAAAAAAATTTATTTGTTTGTAAGTTTAGCTTTATTAATAACAGGCTGTCAACAATTTAATCCTTCAAATAAAATTAATAATTTAGAAATAAAATCAAATACTAATTTAGATAAGTCAGTTGATTTAAAAATAGGTGTGTACTATTGCAAGAAGTGTAATTTAAATCTTTACAATTCTTCTGATAAACTCAATTCAAATAATAAAAACGAAAGTTTTGATAAATCTAGTGAAGATAATGTTGAGTTTGACATAAGTTACAGAGTAAATAAAAATAAAACTGAATTAAAATGTAAACAATGTGAAGTTAAATTAGGGAATGTTTGGAGTGATGGTCCTAAAGAATCAACAGGGAATAGACATTGCGTAAATAAAAATGCATTAATCTTTAAATCTTTAAATTATAGTAAATGAAAAAAATATACTTAATTCTAATAATAAATATAATCATGACAAACTTCGGATACTCTCAAGAAAAAGGTGAAGAAAAAAAGACTGATTCTGAGTGGAAAAATGAGCTTGACAATCTAAGTTATCAAGTCTTAAGAAATTCTTACACAGAAAGACCGTTCACAGGAGAATATAATTTTCATTTTGAAAATGGAGCATACAATTGCAAGGGATGTAATCAACTACTTTTTAAAAGTAATAACAAATTTGAAAGTAATTGTGGTTGGCCTAGTTTTGATCAAGCAATTCCTAGTGCGATTGTTTATATTAAAGACCTTTCTAATAATATGAACAGAATAGAAGTGAAATGCTCAAAATGTGATGGTCACTTAGGACACGTTTTTAACGATGGGCCTAAAGACACAACAGGGAAAAGATATTGTATCAACTCGGCTGCATTATCGTTCAATAAAAAATAAAAATATGGAAAAATTCGATTTAATCGTTTTAGGAAGTGGACCAGGTGGTTATGTGACTGCAATTAGGGGCTCTCAACTTGGTTTAAAAACTGCTATAGTTGAAAAAGAAAGCTTGGGTGGAGTTTGTTTAAACTGGGGGTGTATTCCAACTAAAGCATTATTAAAATCCGCTCAAGTGTTTGAATATATCAAACATGCGGAAGATTATGGAATTAATATATCTAGTGCTGATAAAGATTTTAATAAAGTTATAAAAAGGAGTAGAAAGGTGGCTGAGACTATGAGTAAGGGGGTGAAGTTTCTTATGAAAAAAAATAAAATTACTGTTTTTAATGGTTTTGGAAAACTAAGTTCTAATAATACTATTAAAATTACCAATGAAAATAATGAAGAGGAAATTATTTCATCTAAAAATATAATAATTGCCACTGGCGCAAGATCTAGAGAACTACCATCATTAAAGCAAGATGGAAAATATATAATTGGTTATAGACAAGCTATGACTCTTTCCAAACAACCAAAAGATATTGTTATTGTAGGTTCAGGAGCAATAGGAATTGAATTTGCATACTTCTATAATTCAATGGGTTCTAATGTTACAGTAGTTGAATATTTAGATAGAATAGTTCCAGTTGAAGATCATGAAATCTCAAAAGAATTAGAAAAAAATTTAAAAAAGAGTGGAATTAATATTCTCACATCTTCAGAAGTTGAAAAAGCAATTGTAAATGAATCTGGTATAGTTGAGGTTCATATCAAATCTGCTAATGGTGAACAAAGCACTATTAATACAGAAACAGTACTAAGTGCAGTTGGTATTAAAAGTAATATTGAAAAAATTGGTCTAGAAGAAGTTGGAATTGAAATTAAAAATGACAAAATTTTAGTAAATGAATTCTACGAAACTAATGTGAAAGGCTATTATGCGATTGGAGATATTGTAAAAGGTCAAACTTTAGCTCATGTGGCATCTGCTGAGGGAATTTTATGTGTAGAGAAAATATCTGGTATTGATGTTAGCCCTCTCGATTATAATAATATTCCTGGCTGTACTTATTCTTCTCCTGAAATAGCATCGGTTGGATTTACAGAAGAAAAAGCTTTAGAAATGGGGTATGAAATAAAAGTTGGTAAATTCCCTTTTAGTGCTTCTGGAAAAGCTCAAGCTTCAGGAAAAAGTAATGGTTTTGTTAAAGTTATTTTTGATTCTAAATATGGGGAATGGTTAGGCTGTCATATGATTGGAGATGGAGTTACTGATTTGATTGCTGAAGCAGTTCTTGGAAGAAAATTAGAAACTACAGGACATGAAGTTCTTAAGGCAGTACATCCACATCCAACTATGAGCGAAGCTGTTATGGAGGCAGTTGCTGCAGCTTACGACGAAGTAATTCATTTGTAATTAGTATAAGAAACTTTCTATAGCTAAATCATAACTTTTAAATCCGAATCCAAGAATAACTCCTCTAACATGTGGACTTAAAAAAGATTTATGTCTAAATTCTTCTCTTGAATAAGTATTGGATATATGAACTTCTACCACAGGGCAAGTAATAGATCTAATAGCGTCTCCTATACCTACTGAAGTGTGAGTATATGCTGCTGCATTTATAATAATACCATCGAAATCAAAACCTGTCTCCTGAATTTTATCAATAATTTCACCTTCAATATTTGATTGAAAAAAACTAAGTTCTAAATCTTTATATTTTTCTTTTAAATCAACAACGTAGCTATCAAAATTTTGATCTCCATAAATATTTTTTTCTCTAGTACCTAATAAATTTAAATTGGGACCATTTATAATTTGTAATTTCATTGAAGTATTTTTAATAAAAGTATAAAAATAACATTTAATAAATCAAGCTTATATAATTAAATATGAAGTGGGAAAAGTCAATAAGTGATTTTAGAAATTATTTAAAAATAGAAAGAAATCTTTCATTGAATACTATTGAAAGTTATCTTTTTGACGTTAAGAAGTTAATTAATTTCTTAGAACTAAATAAAATAAAAATAAATCCTGACCAACTAACAGAGACTTTAGGAAAAGAATTTGTTTATCATATTTCAAAAAAAATAAAATCTACAACTCAGGCAAGGATTATTTCTGGATTGAAACGATTTTATGAATATTTAATTTTAGAAAATATTATTGAAAATAATCCTTTTTCAAATATTGAAACTCCTAAAATCGGCTCCAATTTACCATCTACTCTAACAATTGAAGAAATAGATGAAATCATTTCAAGTGTAAAATTAACATCCAAAACAGGGAAAAGAAATGTCGCTATAGTAGAGTTATTATACAGTTGCGGGTTAAGAGTGTCTGAATTAATTAATTTAAAAATTTCTGATTTATTTTTTAGTGAATCTTTAATAAAAGTAACAGGAAAAGGAAATAAAGAAAGATTTGTTCCCATAAGCACTCTAGCGCAATTTTGTATTAATAACTATATAAACGACATCAGATGTTTTGTGAAAATTAAAAAAAAATCTGAGGACACATTGTTTTTAAACGAAAGGGGAAGTAACATATCTAGAGTTATGATATTTTTAATTCTAAAAAAACTAGGAGTATCTGCTAATATTAAAAAAAACATTAGCCCACATACACTTAGACACTCATTTGCTACACATTTAATTGAAAACGGAGCTGATTTAATTACTATACAAAATATGTTAGGACACGAAAATATAACAACGACAGAAAGATATTTACATGTAAGTAAAAAACACTTAATTGATTCAATGTTGAAATTCCATCCAAGAACAAAAATGTAAAGATTAAGATTTTATTATCATTCTAAAACCTTCCCCGTGAATATTTTCAATCTCCACTCTTTCATCCTTACTTAAGTATTTTCTTATTTTAGCTATATATACATCCATACTTCTTGATGTAAAATAATTATCATCGTTCCAAATTTTTACCAATGCCAGCTCCCTTGGCATTAGATCATCTAAATGATTTAAGAGCATTTTTAATAATTCACTTTCTTTAGGTGAAAGTTTGATGTTTTGTTCTGAATCAAACTGAAGAGTTCTAAGTTTTGAATTAAACTTAAATTTTGCAAACTTAAATTCAAATATTGAATTATCTTTATTTTTTGATAATTGCTTTCTTTTAAAAATTGTTTTAATTTTTAAAAGTAATATGTCCGAATCAAAAGGTTTAGTCAGGTAATCATCCGCACCAATTTTATAACCTTTTAATACATCTTCTTTTAATGATTTAGCTGTAAGAAAAAACAAAGGAACATCCTTACTGATTTCTCTGATTTCCTTAGCTAAAGTAAAACCATCCTTGTAAGGTAACATTACATCAAGAATACATAACCCAAAATCGTTTTTTTTAAATTTCTCAATTCCCTCAATACCATTTTTAGCTAGGGTAACATTATAAGAGTGTAGTTGTAAAAAATCATTTAAAATTGCACCAAAATTAACATCATCTTCAACTAATAAAATATTTTTATTATTATTTTTCATATTGTATTAATAATTTTAAAGTTATAATTACATTTTAGATGTCAAAGGGAGTGTTATAATAAATTGACTCCCCTTACCTAGTTCACTGTCTGCATAAATAGTGCCATTATGTAAATCTATAATTTTCTTCACATAAGACAGTCCTAGACCATGACCCTTTACGTTATGAACATTGCCTTTAGACTCACGGTAAAACTTATCAAAAATTTTATCTTTCACTTTAGAACTCATCCCCATACCATTATCAATAATTTTAATTATAATATTATTCTTTTTATTTTCAGAAATAATTTTGATTTGAGGATCTCCACTTGAATATTTAATTGCATTCTCTAGAATATTAGCAAACACATTAACAAAGTCATCTTTAGAAATTTCTATTTCGCTAACTAGGGCTAAAAAATCAATTTCAACATTTGCATTTCTATTTTTAAGTAAGAGATTTAAATGTAAAGTAGCTTCATTTATAACATCGTGTAAGTCACATAATGATTTTTTTATAAAATTTTCTTTTTTATCTAATTGAGAAATTCTTAAAACGTTTTCAACTTGAAAATTCATTCTTTCATTCTCATCTCTTATCATTTTTAAGTATTGGGTTTTCTTTAAGGAATCCCGCTGAACTTGCTTATTATTAATTGCATCTAAAGCTAGTTTTATAGTTGCTATAGGAGTTTTAAACTCATGGGTCATATTGTTTATGAAATCAGACTTCATTTCAGAAACTTTTTTCTGTCTTAAAACTTGGTATATTGTCGATGTAAAAGTTATAACAATAGTAATTGTAAATAATAAGGAAAGCAATATTAAGGTAGTTAAAGAGGATCTTAAAAAAACTTTTCTCTCAGGAAAAGCTATAACTAACTCAAAATCATTTTCTCCTTTTTCATTTACAAATAAAGGAGATTTATATTTTTTTAAACCACTCAAGTTTGTATAATTATCTGAACCAACTTTAGTCGCGAAATCTCCGTTAAAGACTCTATATTGAAAAGGAATATCTATATCTCTATCCATTAATTCTCTTTGTAATAAAAGCTCCAATTCAACATTAGTAAGTCTTCTGTGGATTGGCTTTAATGCTGCAAGTTCCATAAATACTGATGCATATTTAGCTTTATCCATAAAAGATAGTCTTTCAATACGTTGAAGTCTTTCAATACTACTCATGTTTCTCATTTCTCTATCAAAAGCTTCATCTATAATAGTTGTAGTTTTAACACTCTTATATTCTAAAATTGATGCCGAGTCATCAGATTTTGATTCAAATAATTTGGCAGATATATTATAATCTTCTTCAAGTATTCCATGAGAATATATATATGTTTGGTTGGTATTCTTATTTTTATCAACATATTTAAAAACAGCTGTTAATTGAGATTCTTTAGGTGAACCTATGCTGTCAATTAGTTTTTGATATACCGCTAAATAATCTCTTAGTTCTCTACTTTGAATTTGTTCAGAGACTGATTTTAAAGCTTGATTAATATTTAAAGAAAACTGTTCTTCCTTATTATCTAAAGTAGTTTTAATCCAAAAAGCTTGAACAAAAATAATCCCAACTAATGCAATACTCATTATTATTATTAATGGGAAAAATATTTTTTTGTTCATAGTTGAAAATTAAATTCTTTATTTAAAAAGTTTATTTAAAGTATCTACTAAGTCTAATACTCTTTGATTAATTTTTAAAATAGAGTCATTATTAATTATATAATCAGCTAATGGGATTTTCTTTTCATCTTGCCACTGGTTGTTAATTCTAACCACAACATCATTTTTATTTAATTCGTCTCTTCTAATTACTCTTTTAATTCGTTCATCTTCATCAGAAATTACTAAAATATTGTAATCATTTTTTTTATAAGATCCTGATTCAAAAATTAAAGCAGATTCATAAATAACGTATTTAAAAAATACTGATTTCTTCCATTCTAAAAAATCATTATATACATAAGGATGAACAATAGAATTGATTTTTTTTAAAGCTATTTTATCATTAAAAATTAATTTTGAAATATATTTTTTATTTAAAATATTATTTATGAAGGAAACTTTTCCAAAATTATCAATTATACTCTTTTTAACTTCGGAAGAATTATTTATTATATACTTAGCCCTAGTGTCCGAGTCATACACTGGAATGCCATTTTCTAATAAAATTTTAGAAACAGTTGTTTTTCCAGAACCAATTCCACCACTAAGTCCAATATTTTTCATTAAAACCCAATTTAGTAAAAAAAATTTCTGAAATATGGTCTAAACGTAAAAATTTAGGAGGAATATAATTAACAACTCTAATCCGATGAAGATACAATATCAATTATTTCTTGACTTACACCAACATTAGAAAACCCACCATCATTATATAAGTTTTGAAGTGTTACTCTTTTAGTTAAATCAGAAAAAAGTGTAATAGTATAATTAGCACAATCCAGTGCTGAAGCATTACCTAATGGCGACATTTTTTCAGCATATTTAATAAACCCATCAAAACCAGTTACCCCTTTTCCTGCTGTGGTAGGAGTTGGAGATTGTGAAATAGTATTAATTCTCACTTTACGATCCTTACCGAAAAAATAACCAAAACTTCGTGCAATAGATTCTAAATAAGCTTTATTATCTGCCATGTCATTATAATTAGGAAAAACCCTTTGGGCTGCCATATAAGTAAGAGCTACAATACTAGACCATTCATTCATAGCATCTAACTTATATAAACTCTGTAATAATTTATGAAAAGACACAGCTGAAACATCCCAGCCTTTAGTTGTCCAGTCATGATTCAGATCTGTATAATGCTTTCCTTTTCTAACGTTGACAGACATCCCTATAGAGTGTAAAACAAAGTCGATTTTGCCATCAAAAAGTTCCATAGTTTGATTTATTAAACTCTCTAAGTCTTCAATTTTAGTTGCATCTGCTGCAATAAGCTTTGAATTAGTTTTTTTTGCTAATACATCAACCTGACCCATTCTTAATGCAATAGGTGCATTTGTTAAAACAAATTCTCCACCTTCTTCATGAACTCTTTCTGCAGTTTTCCAAGCAATTGAATTTTCGTCTAAGGCTCCAAAAATAATTCCTTTTTTTCCTTTTAGCAGATTGTATGACATAGTTTTATTTTTTGATAAATATAATGTTAATTAAGTAACTCTCTAGCATGAACTAGTGCAGAATCAGACATTACATCACCAGAGAGCATCTTAGCAATTTCATCAATTCTATCCTCAGAATTAAGTTTTTTTATTTTGGTGTTAATTACTCCGAAATTATCATTTTTATAAACATTGAAATGATGATTTCCTTTAGCAGCAATTTGAGGAAGATGAGTGATGGCTATAATTTGCATATTCTTACTCATTTTTAGCATAATATTAGCCATTGCATTAGCCATTTCACCTGAAATTCCAGTATCAATTTCATCAAAAATCATAGTAGGCATTTTTGAATGAGATGACAAAACTGATTTAATTGAGAGTAAGATTCGAGAAAGCTCACCTCCTGATGCAACTTTAAATAAAGAAGCATGTTTAACTCCTTTATTAGAAGAAAACATTACTTCTATAGAGTTTTTTCCAAACCTGTTATAATTAGTTGAGTCATATATGTTAAAATTAAAAGATGCGTTTTTCATTCCTAAATTACTTAAAACAGATTCTAAATCTGATTTTAATTTTGGTAATATTTTTTTTCTAGAATTAGATATTTTTAAAGAAAGTTCATCAAGTAAAGATTCTTTTAGAGAAACTTCTTTCTTTAAGTTTTCGATATCTATCTCAACACTATCATTCTTAAGTAATTGAAGTTTTAGCTTGTTAGTTTTTGAAATTAATTCTTTAATCGAGTTAACAGCATGTTTTTTTTGAAGATTGAATATAACACTTAACCTGTTTTCTAGTTTATCTAATTCAAAAGAGTCATTATCTAGATTAGTCAAAGGAGAATTCAATTCGTTCTTGATATCATCTAATTCTATTAAAACACTTTCAATTCTATTTTTAATTTCTAGATAATTATCTGAAAATTTAGAAATGCTATTTAAAATAGAATTCAATGTTGTTATTTTATTTTCAATACTATTTTCATCTGTATACAACAAGGAATCAATTCGGCTTAATGAGTTTCTAATTTGCTCTGAATTTTTTAACATTAAAAGATTACTTTCTAACTCTTCTTGCTCTCCTAAAACAAGTTTAGCGTCCAGTAACTCATTTAAAACATAAGTATTATAATCATTATCGTTTTTTAAGCTAATATTTAGTCTGTCGAGTTTTTCAAGTTCTAAACATTGTTCTTTATAAAAATAAAGATTTTCAGAAAAATTTTTTACTATATTATTTTGTTGAGATAAATTATCAATTAAAGAAAAAAAGAAATTATCATTAGATAGCATTAAGGATTCATGCTGAGTATGAATGTCTATTAACTTTTCTCCTATTAATTTCATTAAATCTAAATTAGTTGGAGTGTCATTGATAAAAGATCTAGATTTTCCATTTGGTAAAATCTCTCTTCTTAAAATAGTTTGATCAAAATAATCTATATTATTTTGATCAAAAACTTTTTTAATATTAATTTTTTTTAAACAGAACTCAGCTTCAATTATGCACTTAATATTATTATTTTTTAAAATTTTATGATCAGCTCGCTTTCCAATTACTAAAGAAAGAGCACTTAAAAGAATAGACTTTCCAGAACCAGTATCTCCCGTAATAGTTGAGAAACCATTACTGAAATTGATTTCTAGTTCATCAATTAAAGCGAAATTTTTTATAAAAATTTTTGTAAGCAAAACCTTAGTTTATAAATGTTTTAAACAATGCTTTAAATTAACAAATTATCTTAATTGATACCATTTATTTGAATAAAAAGGAGCCATTTTATTTAATTTGTTATAAAGTACTTCTGTATTAAGCTTTGGACCAGATGAAAATATGTCAACAATTTCATCAGATTTTGTTTCAAAAAATAATTTTAAAAGAAGAGAATTAGGGGTTCTTCTATCTGTTTTTTCTAAAGTAAGAATGGAGTTCAAGATATTGTTTTTTGACAGTGAAATGTTTTCATGCATTAAATCAAGACCCTCTGTATGATAATTGTATAGCATATCTCTAAATTCAGTTGAATTAATTGAGTTAAGGTTCTCAATTAGCCAGAACTTATTAATTCTTCCCCCAGAATGACTAGAATTCCAACCCAACCCTGAACTTTGATTTGCTAGATTTAATATTTCTTGAGATTTATTATAAAATTGTTTTCCGGATTCCTTAATATATGAATCTGAATCAATTCCTAATATGATATTTATGTAAAATGAAATTAGAGAGACAAGGTTAGATTGGTATTGATTTTCATTATACAATAAAGGCTCAAATTCAATAAATTTAAATTGAAAATTTTTCTCAACAAAATTAAATAAAGGAGTTTGATAAGTTGAGTTTAATACCGGTCTTAAAGATTGAAACTGAAAATTTGCAGTAAAATTATTATCAGAATAATTTGTTACAGTAATTAATAAACTCAGATCAATTTTTTCATAATCAAGAATTTTATCATTCGTCCAAGAGTACGAATTAATTAAGGTTGAAATTGATTTTTCTAAATTAGAGAAAACAGACTTATTTGTTTGGTTTATCAAATTAGAATTAACTATAACCTTACCATCTATCTCCTGAGAAAAAATTAGATTAGTAAAAAAAAATATTAAAATAATCTTAAACAATTTCATTCATTAATTTGATAACTTGATTAAATATATCAACAGAAACTTCATTCTTACTTTTTAATTTAAATTTAGTAATTTGATTTTTCTTGTTTATGAAAGTTATTTTATTTGTATCATAACTAAATCCAGCACCATTATCATTTAATGAGTTTAATACAATTGCATCTAGATTTTTTTTTGCAATTTTTTTAGTAGCATTCTCTATTTCATTGTCTGTTTCAAGTGCAAACCCTATTAATAATTGATGTTCTTTTTTTAATGTTCCTAAATGATTAAGAATATCAACATTAGGAACTAAATCAATAGATAAGTTTATGGTACTTGTTTTTTTAATTTTATTCGAAATTCTATTTTTTGGTTTAAAATCAGAAACTGCTGAGGAAAGAATTGAGATATCTGAAACTGGAAAAAACTCTTTAGCTTTATCAAACATTTCATCAGCTGTAACAATGTCAATAACCTTGATGTTATAGTTATTAACTGATAAACTTGTTGGTCCGGTAATCAAAACTACTTCTGCCCCTAACATAGATGCAGTTTTAGCTAAAGCAAATCCCATTTTTCCACTTGAAAAATTACCTATAAAACGAACAGAATCAATTGGTTCATATGTTGGTCCTGCTGTAATTAGAATCTTTTTTCCATAAAGTTTTAGTCCTTTAATAATATGACTTGAGATAAAATCAATTATCTGAACGGGTTCCTGCATTCTTCCTTCTCCTTCTAACCCACTTGCCAAAAACCCTGCATTAACTGGAATATGAATATTTCCAAAATCAATTAACTTATTAATATTTATTTGATTTGCTTTATTTTTATGCATATCTAAGTCCATAGCAGGAGCAAAATATATAGGACATTTTGAAGACAAATAAGTAGCAAGCAGTAAGTTGTCAGATCTTGCCGAAGCCATCTTAGATAATGTATTTGCTGTTGCTGGAGCTATAATCATATAATCTGCCCATAAAGATAATTCTACATGATTATTCCACAATTCATTTTGATTGTCCTTATTGAAAAAATCTGATAAAACCGATCTTTTTGATAGAGTTGATAAAGTTAGGGGTGTTACAAAGTCTTTAGCCCTAGTAGTCATGATGACCTGAACGTTTGCTCCAGATTTAATTAAAAGTCTTACTAAAAAAGTTGATTTATATGCTGCTATGCCTCCAGAAATTCCTAATAGAATATTTTTTCCATTTAGAATAGACATTTTCTATTCTTTAATTTCAGTATTTCTATAGTATACTTTTTCTAATAACCAATTCTCAAGGGCCATAGCGTGAGCTTTAGGTAATTTTTCGTAAAATTTAGAAACCTCTATTTGTTCTTTATTTTCAAAAATTTCATCTAAACTTTCAGTAGGACTAGCAAACTCTTCTAATTTATCTAATAATTCTTTTTTAATAGACTCGTTAATTTGAATTGTTCTTTTAGATATTATATTAATAGCTTCGTATATATTATCTGTCTGAGCATCTACAACATTTCTATCATATGTTATAGTAGTTAGAGGTGCATTAGTTTTTTTAAAATCCATGTTTTTTTTTTAACTGAGTCTAATTGTTGGCAAATGTAGTGATTTCTTGGTCGATTAACTTGAATAATTTATTTGATTTTTCAATATATTTAGACTCAGGGTATGTGTTTAACAGTTCATTAAAAACCTTTTTTGCATAATCAAGTCTTTCGGATTTTTTAGAATAAACACTATTAATCGCCAATTCATATGAGGAATTAAATAAATAATATAACGCATCTTCTCTGTAAGGAGTACCTGGATAATCAGAAATAAAATCATCTAAAACAATGATAGCAGACTTATGGTCTCTAATTGTGTTATACTGTTTTGCTATTTCAAAAGCTTTAAACTCTAATTTCAATCTAAGTTCTTGAACTAAATCATTAGCTTCTGACATTTTTTCAGAATTAGGATAAAAATTAATAAACTCTTGTAATTTATCAATAGCCTCAGTAGTCTGTTTTTGATCTAAACTATGAGTAGGTGAAACTTTATAATAAGCATATGAAGCTAAATAGTTGGCTTCTTCAACTTTTTGACTTAGTGGGTATGCTTTTGTGAAACTTTCAAATTCGTACGCAGCAGTAATATAGTTTTTAGTATTCAGCAATGAGTTAGCATAAAAAAACGTAACTCTTTCACCTTGAGGTTTTCCTCTAAATTTAGGTTTAATCTGTTCAAATAATCTACTCGCTCTTCTAAACTCTTGATTTTCGTAATATTTTTCTGCAAAATCATACTTGACTTTTATGTCCTCGTTTTTGAGAACTTTCTGGAACTCATTACAAGATGATAAGGTTATTAGAATAAACCCTAATGGAAGTAATAATTTTTTTTTCAACATCTGACAAATTTAATATTTTTTTTGTCAATATAAATCTCTAAAACAGATTATAATTAAAGTGTAGAATAAAACTTATTTTTTAAAAAAATTTTCAATTTCTAAATACAGCTCTTTTGAAGAAGGCAGTAAAGGCAATCTAAGATGATTTTGACATAATTTTTTAATTGCCAATGCTGCTTTTAACCCAGTTGGATTACCTTCTTTAAAAAGAAGGTTTAATAATTGATTAATTTTATCGTACTCCGTTTTAGCCCTCTCTTCATTACCTTCTGAAGCCAGATTTATGATATTTCTAAAATGCTGAGGTATGCACCCTGCAGCAACCGATATAACACCATCAGCACCCATTAAAACACTTTGATAGGCTGTTTCATCGTCGCCTGAAATAATTAAAAACCCATCTGGTCTATTAGAAATTAATTTAAAAATTTTATCCATATTTCCACTAGCTTCTTTTATCCCAATTATATTTTTAAAGCTGTTAGCTAGTTTAATGGTTGTAGAATAATCCATATCACATCCAGTGCGAGTTGGTACGTTGTACAAGATGATTGGTAATGGAGATGACTTAGAAATAGCAGAAAAATGCTCAAACAACCCACTTTGTGAAGGTCTATTATAAAATGGTGTTACTGAAAGTACCGCGCAGAATCCAGATAAATCAGCATTAGATAAATAATTGACTACTGACCTTGTATCATTAGATCCAATTCCAATTAGTAATGGAATTCTGTTGTTGTTAGCTTTAATAAAAGCATTTCTTGAAAGAATTTTTTCTTCTTCATTTAAAGTTGACGATTCTCCTGTCGTTCCTTGAACCACTATATAGTCTATTCCATTTTTAATTAAAAATTCCACCATTGTAGTAATTGAATCCAAATCAACTGACAAGTCTTTTTTAAAAGGAGTAGCTATAGCAACTCCAGTCCCTTTAAGTCTTTGAGATAAGTTTTTCATTTAATTAAGTTTAAATATTTAATCAATTCTAATTTAAAACTTTTAAATTTTTTTATTTTATTAGAAAAAATCAAGTCATTTAATTGATTCTCTGCCGATTCAAAACCAACCCTAAATTTAGCTTTTGTTTTTGAAGATAGAAGTGTAAGTTCTGGATTAGATTTAAAAAAATTAATTAATAAATCGTAATCTTTAGAAATGAATTCTAAAGAATCATTTCCAGTTAAATTACCATAAAATGAAATACATTCAGGTGTAATATTCATATTTGAAAACACATTAAATGTATTTTTATCTTCTTGAAATGTAATAATCTTCAAATCTTTTTCTTTTAATCCAATTGAATTAGCTAAATCAATAAACACATCTACCGAAACAGGGAAACTTGGATCAACAATACATCCTAAAGACTTTATTGGATTAGGCTTAATTCTAATTTGTTCACTAAGATCAATTAGAGATTTATTAATTTTTTTTCTAAGAAGCTTTTCATGTAGTGACTTAAAAATCATATATTTAAAAACTAATATAAAACTACATATTTCATCATTGAAAACTAAATTATATTTAAAGAATATCTACTTTAAGCTTTTTGTTATAGCTATAACAATTATGTTATTTTCCTGTGTTGGAGAAAATTATAAAATACAAGACAGCAAAGGTCTTAACTTAAGAGTTGTCGATAAATTAAACAGTAATAGCGAACTAAATTTAATTATTTCACCATTTAGAGATAAAATAAAAGATTTAGAAAAAACCATAGGATATTCAATTAAATCTCTGAGTGTTAGAGATGGAATGTTAGAATCTTCATTAGGAAATTTGATTGCTGATATATTAATAGAAGAATCCAAGCCAATTTTCAAAAACATTACGTCTGAAGATATTGATTTTTGTTTATTAAATTATGGAGGAATAAGAGGAACTTTAAACAAAGGGGTAATTACTCAATATGATATATTTACCATAATGCCTTTTGAAAATACATCAACAGTTGTTGAACTTAGCGGTGAGAAAGTTTTAGAATTGGTAAACTATTTAAAAAACGAACAAAAAGCACACCCAGTTTCTGGAATCAAGTTAGAATTTAAAGATGATAAAATAATTAATATATTAATTAATAATAAAAAATTCAATATTAATAATACATATAATGTTTTAACTTCCAATTTTCTTCAAGAAGGAGGGGATAAAATGATGTTTTTTAAAGATCCATTAGAACTTTTTTCTTTAAAAACAAACATAAGAGATGTTCTTATAAATTTCATAGTAAAAACAGATACTATTGTCAGTAATAAAGATAATAGAATAATAAAAACTCAATGAAAAGAAGACTCTTTATAAATAAAGTTACTTCATCCACAGTTCTTGGTTTAACTTTTCCATTATTAGGTTTTGAAAAAACAGATTTTAAATCTAAAAAAATAACAATTCTTCATACGAATGATGTTCATAGCCACATAGATCCATTCTCTGAAAATGATCCTTTAAACCCTAATGGTGGTGGTGTAATTGCAAGAGCCAAAATGATTAATTTATTTAAAAAAGAAAACCCTAACACTCTTGTTTTAGATGCTGGTGATGTTTTTCAAGGAACTCCATATTTTAATTTTTTTGAAGGAGAGGTTGAATTAAAATTAATGAGTAAAATGGGTTACAACGCTTCTACGCTTGGAAATCACGAATTTGACAACGGCTTAAAAAAACTAGCAAAATCTTTAAAACATGCAAATTTCTCTTTTTTAAATTCAAATTACACCATAATAAACACCCCATTAGAAAATAAAATTAAAAAATATGAAATATATGAAATAGATGAGGTAAAAATCGGAGTATTTGGATTGGGAGTTGAGTTAGATGGTCTTGTAGAGAAAAAATTATATAAAGGCATCAAGTATTTAGATCCAGTAGAAATAACCCAAGACATCACTCAGAAGCTTAAGTATCAATATAAATGTGATATAATAATATGCTTATCACATCTAGGTTACAGTTACAATAAAAGTGAAGAGATTATGTGTGATTTAATATTGGCAAAAAAAACAAAAGATATTGACCTAATAATTGGGGGACATACTCATACATTTATGGACAAACCAGTTAAAGTAAAAAATTCAGACGGTAAAGATGTAATGATTAATCAAGTTGGATGTTTTGGAATTAATTTGGGGAAAATAGATTTTTATTTGTCTAATAATTCTATTACTGAAAAGACCAGCTCTATAAAAGTTTAGTTTTTATCATTTCCATTAAATCATTTTCTGATATTATTGGAATTTCTAATTTTTTTACTTTAGAAAGTTTACTAGGCCCTATATTGTTTCCTCCCAACAAATAGTTTGTTTTTGAAGAAATAGAGGAGGATACCTTTCCACCGTTCTTTTCAATAATACTTTTCAGTTCATTCCTTGAATGATTATTAAAAATCCCTGAAATAACGTAAATATGTTCAGATAAAATATTATTGATTGGCAGATTAGACTCTTTAATTTCAAACTGCAAACCCATATCCTTAAGTCTATTAATTGCATCTATATTTTCTTGATCATTGAAAAATTCTAAAATACTCTCAGAAATTCTATCTCCAATTTCATCAACTAAAATTAAATCATCTAGACTAGCAGATATCAAGTTATCAATAGATTTAAATTCTGATGCTATTTTTTTTGCAACAGTTTGACCTACATACCTAATTCCTAAACCAAATAAAACTCTTTCAAAATTAATCTTTTTTGAATCTTCTAATCCATTAAATATATTTTCTACTGACCTCTCCGCCATTCTATCTAGAAGAAGTATATCTTCTTTTTTAAGATCATATAAGTCAGCATAATTTGAAATCAGATCATTTGAATACAACAAATCAATAGTTTCGTTCCCTAAACCATTAATATCTAATGCTTTTCTAGATATAAAGTGTTGAATTCTTCCCTTTACTTGAACAGGGCAATTATTATAATTCAAGCAGTAATGATTTGATTCTGATTCATGCCTTGAAAGAAGAGTATAACAAGAAGGACAGTTTTTAATAAATTTAATTTTTTTAGAAATAGAAGTTCTTTTTTCTAAATCTACACCAACAATTTTTGGAATAATTTCACCTCCCTTTTCTACTTTAACAATATCATTTAAACATAAATTCAATTTATTTATTTGATCTTGATTATGAAGTGAAGCTCGTTTTACATAAGTCCCACCCAAAAGAACAGGTTCCAAATTAGCTACAGGAGTTATTGCACCCGTTCTTCCAACTTGATAGGAAACGCTTAATAATCTGGTTGAAATTTGTTCTGTTTTAAATTTATAAGCTATTGACCACCTAGGGTACTTTGATGTAAAACCAAGTTCATTTTGATGATTAATATCATTTACTTTTATTACAATTCCGTCTATCTCAAAATTTAAATCAACCCTGTTACTATCCCAATAATTAATATATGACATTACTTCATTTAAGTTACTACAAAGCTTGTAAGTGCTTGAAATATTAAACCCCCATTCTAAAGCATTTGACAAATATTCATTTTGAGTTTTAAAATCCTGCTTAGAGCTAACTATTTGATATAAAAAACATTTCAAAGGTCTTTTAGCAACTTCTGAACTGTCTTGAAGCTTTAAGCTTCCAGATGCAGTGTTTCTAGGGTTCATATATGGTTCTAGTCCATCTAAGTATCTTTTTTTATTCATTTTTAAAAAATCATCTTTTTCAATAATTATTTCACCTCTGATCTGAAATTTACTTGGAAAAGAACCTTTTAATTTTAAAGGGATGGTTTTAATGGTTTTAATATTTTCTGTTACATCGTCCCCGTAAACACCATCTCCTCTAGTAACAGCTTTTGTTAATCTTCCATTTTCATATGTTAAATTAATAGAAACCCCATCAAATTTTAATTCGCAGAAATACTCGAGTTTATCGTCTTCTAAGTTTTTAAACAATCTATCATTCCAATCCTCTAAATCATTTTTTGAATAAGAGTTGTCCAAAGAATACATTGGAAAATCATGTTTAACAGAACTAAAACTTTTAATAACGGCCCCTCCTACTCTCAATGTAGGAGAATTAACATCGTTATACTGTGGGAATTGTTTTTCTAAAATTATAAGTTCCTTAAGTTTTGAATCAAAATCATAATCGCTTATTTTAGGCATATCTAAAACATAGTAATAGTAATTATGAAGATGCAATTCATCTCTAATTTTTTCAATATTCTTCTGAACTGAATTCATTTATAAACTAGCTTTTATCATTCTATTTTTTGATCTAAAATCTTTTTTTAATTCAATATCGTAAAAACCTGCTTTAATTAAAAGTTTTGAAACACCTTGATTTTGATTTTCATTAATTTCAAAAAATATACTACCATTATCATTTAGATTACTCTTAGCAAAATCAATTATTTTAGAGTAAAAAAACAAAGGATCGTTATCTTTTACAAATAATGCTTTATGAGGTTCAAAAAGTAAAACATTTTTTTTCATATTATGCTTTTCACTATCACAAATATAAGGTGGATTAGATATAATTATATCAAACTTTTTATTGGTATTAATTGAATTTATGTCTTGAACTTCAAATAAAATTTTCACGTTATTTAAAGATGAATTTTTTTTTGCTAAATCAATAATATCATGATCGATATCCCATGCAGTAACGTTTGGTGATTTTAAAAATTTAGCCAATGAAACTGCAATACATCCACTTCCTGTTCCAATGTCTAATATTTTCTTGTTAATAGGGTTATCAATTAAAACCCATGACACCAATTCTTCAGTTTCTGGTCTAGGAATGAGAACTTTATCATTTACGTAAAACTTTAAGTTCATAAATTCTGATTCACCAACAACATATTGAATAGGCATATTTTTCTCTAAAAGCTCAATAGCCATTAATAGATTTAGTTTTTGAAAATTAGATACTGAATGATTTTGATCTAAAATATATTTCAACCTGCTAAATCCAGAGTAATATTCTATCAACCAGAAAAAAAATTCTTCTAATTCTTTTTTATCAATCTTAGAACCTAATGCTTTAAAAAGCTGATTACGGTATTCAATTAATGTCATTATAATTTTTTTAACATCCATACGGGACAAGAAGAGTGTCCAGTATTTCCTAAAGATTTGTCTAAATATTTGAAACCTTGTGATAAATATAACTTTTGAGCAGAATTCATATTATGCATTGTTTCAATATAGCAAAAATCATATTTGTATTTTAAAGCTATACTAATGCATTTTTTTATCATTTTTTTTCCTAACCCTAACCCTCTTGCATCTTTTAAAAAATACATTTTCTGAAGTTCACAAATATTTTCTTTTGAATTTTTTAATTGAGAAATTCCTGCACCTCCAAAAATTTTATTATTATTTTCTATTACAAAATAAATACTTCTGTGACTGTCGTAAGCTTTACTCATTTCCTTCAATTCAGGGTCACTCAATGCCGTTCCCTTTTTTGGAACTCCAAATTCAATCATTACTGAGCTTAAAACAGTTTTTAATTCTTTATTATCAGATTTATTAACCTCTCTTAAAACCCATTCTAGCTTACCTACCATTTTTTAGATTAATTTTGCATTGTGAAGATACGTCATATATATATTAGAGAAAACCTTATTTATCAATTATGAATAATCATTCCTCTCATGAATTCTACATGTCACGATGCATTGAAGTCGCAAAAAAAGGAAAAGGAATAACCTACCCAAATCCTTATGTAGGATGTATAATCGTTCATAACGATGTTATAATTTCTGAAGCATTTTCTAGCAAACATGGTGAAAATCATGCTGAAGTAAATGCAATAAATAATGTAAAAAATAAAAGTTTATTAAAGAACTCTATACTTTATGTAACATTAGAACCTTGTTCACATTTTGGTAAAACACCACCATGTTGTAATACCATTTGCAGTTTCCAAATACCAAAAGTTATTGTCGGAACTTTAGACAACAGTTCAAAAGTAAATGGAAAAGGAATTAATTTTTTAAAAAACAATAAGGTAAATGTTATTGTAGGTGTTTTAGAGAACGAGTGCAAAGAGTTACACAAAAACTTTCTCCACTTTAATAAAAATAAAAGACCTTATATTATATTAAAATGGGCACAATCAAAAGATGGGTTTATTTCACCAAAAAATAAATTAAAATCAAAACCATTTTGGATTAGTAATACTAAAAGTAGACAGATAGTTCACAAATGGAGGTCAGAGGAACATGGTATTTTAGTAGGATACAATACTATAATTAAAGATAATCCTAATTTAAATGTAAGGGATTACAAAGGAGAAAATCCAACAAGGATAGTAATCGATAAAGAAAACGGATTGAATAAAAACTATAAAGTTTTCAATAATGAAGCTAATACATTGGTTATAAGTAAAAAGGAAATAGATTTTTCAAAAAAAATATCAAATCAAATCTGTGATTTTTTATATGAAAAAAAAATACAATCAGTTATAATAGAAGGAGGGAAAAAAACTTTAGATAATTTTATCAATAATGGCAACTGGGATGAAGCTAGAATTTTCAAAAGTACTATTTTGATTAAAGAAGGAATTAAAGCACCTGAAATTAATGGGGAAGTTGTTTTTAAAGAAAATATAGGTTCCGATACAATTACTTTTATGAAGCCTTACCAATCAATTTGAGAATATTATTGGGACATCTCATAGGTTTGTTAGTTTTAGAATTCAAAAATACTAATTTGGTATAGCCTAAAGTTATTAGCTTATCGTCTCTTTTAATCTCAAAATCAAATTCAATCATGTAAGATGGTATTCTTTTGAGTTTAGTCTTTAAAATTAACTTGTCATCAAATAAGGCTGGTTTTTTAAAATTTATTGATAATTCAATCACTGGAAGCAAAATACCTTCTTCTTCCATTTTTTTATATGAAATACCTAATTTTTTAAGCCATGTTATTCTTCCAATTTCGAAATACTTGACGTAGTTTCCATGATATACAAATGACATTTGATCTGTTTCACTATACCTAACTAAAATTTCTATTTCATCTTCCACAGTTTGTTATTTTAAGCATTATAAAATGATGTTATTAATATGGACAAAAAAAAGTTAAAATTCAATAGCAAAATGATTTTTTTTTAATAAAAATTTGCACATATTTGTCTCATAGAGTTAAACAGTAATTTTTTTATATTATTATTAATTTTATAACAACCAAAAATACCTTAAAAGAAATGATTACTACAGAATCTGTATGGGAAAATTGTCTAAAATTTATAAAAGACAATATACAGATTCAAGCTTATAAAACTTGGTTTGAACCTATTAAACCAATTAAGTTTGAAAATAATATTTTAAGTGTTCAGGTTCCTAGTAAATTTTTTTATGAATGGCTTGAAGAACATTATGTTAAACTACTCAAATTAGCCCTTACTAAAGAACTTGGTGAAAACGCAAGATTAGTATATGTAATTAAAATGGAAAATACCTATGGTAATTTAAAGCCATTTACAGAAAAAATTCCCAGTCAATATAAAACTAATATACCATCTCAAAAAGTTGATGTTCCTTTTGGTAATTTACAAACTGAATTAAAGAATCCTTTCATTATTCCTGGTATAAAAAACTTAAAAATTGATTCACAATTAAATCCCAATTATACATTTGAAAATTTTCTAGAAGGTGACGCGAATAGACTTGCTAGATCTGCTGGTTTAGCAGTTTCTAATAAACCAGGAGGAACTTCTTTTAATCCCCTACTTATATTTGGAGGGGTTGGGTTAGGAAAAACTCATCTTGCACACGCTGTCGGAGTAAACGTTAAAGAAAAATTTCCTGAAAAAACTGTATTGTATATTTCAGCTGAAAAATTCACTCAGCAATACGTTGAATCTGTAAAGAAAAATAACAGAAATGATTTTATTCATTTTTATCAAATAATTGATGTTTTAATCATTGACGATGTTCAATTCTTTTCTGGAAAAACCGGAACACAAGATGTTTTCTTTCATATCTTCAATCATTTGCATCAAAACGGTAAACAAGTTATTTTAACTTCAGACAAGGCACCTGTTGACATGCAGGACATTGAGCAAAGGCTCCTTTCAAGGTTTAAATGGGGTTTATCTGCCGAACTACAAAGACCTGATTATGAGACTCGTGTATCAATATTAAAAAATAAACTTTTTAGGGACGGTGTGGAAATCCCTGATGATGTTATTGATTATGTTGCTAAAAATATTAAGGTAAATGTTAGAGAACTTGAAGGGGCGATTATTTCATTAATTGCACAATCGTCATTTAACAAAAAAGAAATAACAATTGATTTAGCAAAAAGTATAGTTGATAAATTTGTAAAAAACACTAAAAGAGAGGTTTCTATAGATTATATTCAAAAAATTGTTTCTGAATACTTTCAAATGGATGTTTCAACTCTTCAATCAAAAACAAGAAAACGTCACATTGTTCAAGCTAGACAGTTAGCTATGTTTTTTGCAAAAAAATTCACAAAAGCATCCTTAGCTAGTATTGGTTCACAGATAGGTCACAGAGATCACGCAACCGTTCTTCATGCATGTAAAACTGTAGATAACTTGTCTTTTACTGATAAACAATTTAGGAAATACGTAGAAGATCTGTCTAAAAAATTCACTATTTAAATAAGTCTAAAGCCATATTATTTTTATATTTAAATAATGGTAAAAGGTAAATTATACTTAATCCCAAACTTATTAGGAATTTCATCTACTCATGACATACCTAACTATCAAAAAGAAATAATAGATAAAATTCAACATTTTATTTTTGAAAATGAGAAGCCTGGAAGAGCTTTTATTAAAAAAATCTGCCCGAAAAAAAGCCAATCAGAATTAATTGTAAGCACTCTTAACAAAAGGACTTCAAGCGACTATTTAAGAGATTTTCTAAAACCATGTATAAAAGGCCTGGACATGGGTTTAATTTCTGACGCTGGTTGTCCTGGAATAGCCGATCCAGGTTCAAGTATAGTTAATGAAGCATATCATTTAAATATAAAGGTCACCCCTCTAGTAGGTCCATCATCTATATTTTTAGCATTAATGGCATCTGGAATGAACGGACAAGAATTTAAGTTTAATGGATATTTACCAATAGATAAAGCTAGCAGAAAAGATATAATTAAAAAATTAGAAAAAAATTCTTTGTTATCAACACAAATATTTATGGAAACACCATATAGAAATGATAACTTATTAAATGATTTGCTCAAATATTTAAAAGAATCAACTAAACTTTGTATTGCTTGTGATATAACGCTAAGTACAGAATTTATTAAAACTGATACAATTACAAATTGGAAAAAAGAAAATTATAGTTTCAACAAAAGACCTACTATTTTTTTAATTCAATCAGAGTAAGTAAGCTTAGGTTTTCTCAAAGGTTTAATAGAAGACAAATCATAATTAGAAAAATAATCTATATAATAAGATATTGAAGTTCCAAAGGCATCTTTTTTATTCCACTCACCATTCCCTCTTAAATATTTTTTTACATTACCTGCTCCAGACAAGTGAGCTGCAGCAATAATTCCAGATTCAGTAACTTCAACTCCGTTTATTACAGTCCCAACGAACCATTTGATATCCTTTCTTAATATCCACTTATTTCTTTTTACATTTATCAAAAATACTTTTTCTTGAATATTGGGGCTACTAATAAAAATGTCAATATCTAAAATTTTATACATTTTCAAAGTATTTAAATTAAATTGATATTTACCTAAATAACCAAATTTATTAACAACACTATAACGCCCTCCAGACTCCTTAAAAGCTAAGCTTTCTTTAAAACCATTAAAATCATCAATTAAATAAATTAAATTAAAAGAAATTGGCTGTTCATATGGAAGTACTGAATAGTTTAAATTTTCATTAAAACTATTATCTTTTGTTTTGAACAAAGGGTTAATGAAAGAACTATTTAAAAATAAAACTAAAAGGGAAAGTATTTTATAAAACCTATAATTTTTCATTATTAATTTTTAAAATAATGCGCAAACATACATAAATTTTTAAACATCTGTAATACAGTAACTTATCTCTTTATTTTATTTTTTCTCAACCAAGAAGTATACTGTCTTTTATTTCTATTATGCTTGGAGAGGGTTTTAGCGAACATATGATAGCCAGGTCTTTTAACATCTGCAACAAAAAATATATAATTATGGCTTTCTAAATTTAATACCGACTCAATAGAGGATAAATCAGGCATATAAATCGGTCCAGGCGGTAAACCTTTATTTACATAAGTATTAAAAGGGGATTTTATTTTTAAATCTCTATACAAAACTCTTCTAATTTTAGTGTCAAACCCTTTCTTTAATTTTATGGTATAAATGACTGTAGGATCGGCTTGTAATTTCATTCTTTTTTTTAGCCTATTATAATAAACTCCTGAAATAGTTGGTCTTTCGTCTATTTTAGGAGTTTCTCTTTGAACTATTGACGCTAAAACTGAGACTTCGACTGGGTTTAATCCATATGATTTAGCTTTGTCAATTCTTGATGAGTTCCAATATATATTATAATATTTCATCATCTTATCTCTAAATTGATCAGCACTCGTATTCCAATAAAACTCATATGTATTTGGAAGAAATATTGCAAAAACAGATTCTTCATTTAAACTGTTATCTTTCAAAAAACTCTTTTCAAAAAAAGAATTCAATAAAGACAAGCTATCCGCTTCAATTAAATCTGAGATTTTAGACCCTAAATCTTGTATCCTTTCAATATTATTGAAAGTGACCTTAACTGGAATGTTTTTTGACCTAAGAGAAGTTATTATTTCTTTATTCGAAAAACCTCTTTTGATTTCATATTTACCTGCTTTAATATTATAAAAATATTCTTTCTTTTTAGCAGCATTAAAAAAAGTAGTTGTGTCTATAAGAAACGGACTAATTTGTTTTTTTAAATTGATAATACCAGACCCAGTTGGTATATAAATAAAAATTTTTTCTTCAGAAAAACTTGTATTCTCTTTATAAAAAGTTTTGTAATTACTATTTAAATAAGCAAAGGATAAAAATATAAAGGCTATCAAACCTATTATAGTTACTACATTTTTTTTTTTCATTTTTCTATAAGATAAATTCCCCATCATAAACTAACTCTACATTTCCTGACAAAATAATATTTTTAAATCCAACATTGTTTGTAGTGAATTCCACATTCAAAACGCCTCCATTTGTGTTAATTTTTAAATTTTTCGATTTAGTTTTTTCTAAATGATACATCGCCAAAGCAACAGCAGTAACGCCAGTTCCACATGAGAGAGTTTCCATTTCAACCCCTCTTTCATATGTTCTAACATAAAATTCCGAGTCAGAGATTACTTTTACAAAATTCACATTAATTCCTTGTTTTTTGAATTCAGAACTATTCCTTATTATTTTACCATGCTTAAAAACATCGAAGTCATCTAATTCTTCAACAATCTGAATGTAATGAGGAGAACCGGTATTTACAATTAAATCCTTTCCATATGCTTTAACGCTCAATACGTCTTTCATTGAAAGAAAAACCTTATTATCTACAACAGTTGCAGAATGGTTTCCGTCACATGCATTAAAAATTGTTTGATTTTTAATAAAATTATTATTTTGCGCAAACTTGACAGAGCATCTAGCTCCGTTACCACACATAGAACCTAAATTTCCGTCTGAATTAAAATACACCATTTCATAATCAGAATTTTCAGACGGACATATTAGTATTAAACCATCTGAACCTATTCCTAGTTTCCTGTCACATAAACGACTAATTAACTTATGATTTTTTTGGGGAAAATTTAATGACTCATTATTAATTATAATAAAATCATTACCCGTACCTTGATATTTTTGAAATTTAATTTTCATTTATTTAACGAAGATATATAAAAAATTAAATGCTGTTAAAAAGTAGTTAAATTATATTATTGTATGGTTTAAAAAATATAATTTTGTTAAAAATTAAATAATTAATAATGAAAAAAATTATTCTGCCATTTTTAGTTTCTATTTTAGGAGGTTTTATAGCTCTTTTAATTCATAATTTAAATTTTAATCATGAAAAAAATCTTAAAGAAACTGTAGACAGTAAACAGGTTAACATTTCATATGCTCCTAACGTTAATTCAGTTCCAAAGTCATCAACAGACTTTGTTGAAGCTGCAGAAAAAACTATTTACTCAGTTGTTCATGTTAAAAATACTAGTATTTCAAAAAATCAATCATCACTTTGGGGATATTTTAATGACAATGAAAACAACAGAACAAAAGTAGGAATGGGATCTGGTGTAATCATTTCAAGAGATGGGTATATAATTACAAATACGCATGTCATTGAAAATGCATCTTCTATTGAAGTAACAACAAATAATAATAAAACTTATCAAGCAGACTTGATAGGTAGCGATGAAATTTCTGACATTGCAGTTTTAAAAATAGTTGGGGAAAAAACATTTCCATACATAAGGTTCGCTGATTCTGATCAAACCAAAATTGGGGAATGGGTATTAGCTGTTGGAAATCCATTTAATCTAACATCTACAGTCACTGCTGGAATTATAAGTGCTAAATCAAGAGATTTAAATGATTACGATTCTAAAAATCAGTCTTTCATTCAAACAGATGCTGCTGTAAACTCTGGCAATAGCGGAGGGGCACTTGTTAATACTAGTGGAGATTTAATTGGTATTAATACGGCAATTACTAGTGGAACGGGTGGTTTCGTCGGATATTCATTTGCAGTACCAAGCAATGTTGCTAGAAAAGTATTTGAGGATATTATTGAATTCGGAAACGTACAAAAGGGATTACTTGGAGTTACTGGTTTTGGACTTAACTCTAGAACAGCTAATGAACTAAACCTTTCATTAACCGAAGGTTTTTATGTTAACGATGTTGAACCTGAGATGGGTGCCGCTAAAGCTGGAATAGTAAAAGGTGACGTGGTTCTAAGTTTAGATAAATTAAAAATTGCTAAGTTTTCTGACTTGTCAGGATACTTAAGTACTAAAAGACCTGGAGACATTGTTTTAGTTGGATTAATTAGGGGTGAAAATAAAATATCTCTAGAGGTTAAATTAGAAAAAAATGAAAATATTGAATTCATTGGAATGCAGTTGAAAAACATGTCTTTAGAAGAATTAGATAAGTTTAATGTTGAAAGCGGAATAAAGGTCTTAAGTCACAGAAATAATTCGTTATATAGAATGGGTATAAAACCAGGTTATGTATTGACAGAAATTAATGGTGAAAAGATTAAAAACACTAATGACCTTTCTAAATTCAATAATAATACTAAAATAAATCAAATGACTTTTATAAGTCCAGAAGGTGAAAAAGAGAGATTAATATTTGAATAAATGGTAAGAATAGATATAATTAGTGTTTTACCTGAGCTCATAGAAAGTCCATTTAATGCTTCTATAATAAAAAGAGCAATTGAAAAAAAAATAATTGAAGTACATTTTCACAATCTAAAAGATTATGCTTCAAGTAGAAGAAAACAAGTCGATGATTATCAATTTGGAGGTGGTTCAGGAATGGTTATGATGATAGAGCCAATAAAAAAATGTATTGACCTCTTAAAAAATAAAAGAAGTTATAAGGAAGTGATATATATGACACCCGACGGAAATATATTGACCCAAAAAATTGCTAATAAATTATCAATTGATGGAAATCTAATTATTCTTTGTGGTCATTACAAAGGAGTTGACCAAAGGGTTCGAGACGAGTTAATTACCATGGAGATTTCTATTGGCGATTATGTATTATCAGGTGGAGAATTACCTGCAGCAGTATTATGTGACACTATTATTAGATTAATACCTGGAGTTATTGGAGATGAGACATCAGCTTTAACTGACTCCTTCCAAGATGACATGTTGGCTCCTCCAGTTTACACTAGACCGGCTAATTTCGAAAACTTAGAAGTTCCTAAGGTTTTACTTTCTGGAAATAAAGCTAAAATTGAAGAATGGAGAGAAGAAAAAGCATTAGAAAGAACAAAAAAATTAAGACCAGATATATTTAATTAATTTTTTTAAAAAAAATAAATAAAAAAAATGTAATTTCGCATAAAAATTTATATAACCACTGACGATATTCGTGAATGTTGTATCAATTAAATTTAAAATCTTACATAATGGAATCTTTAATAAAATTCGTTCAAGAAGAGTTTGTTACGAAAAAAGAAATCCCAACTTTCAAATCAGGAGATACAATAACTGTTTATTATGAAATTCGAGAAGGAGAAAAAGTCCGTACTCAGTTTTTTAAAGGAGTTGTTATTCAAATTAAAGGAACTGGACTAACTAAAACATTTACTATTAGAAAAATGTCTGGTACTATTGGAATTGAAAGAATATTTCCTTTTAATTTACCTGCTATCCAAAAAATTGAAATTAACAAAAGAGGAAAAGTTAAAAGATCTAGAATTTATTACTTCAGAGAATTAAGAGGTAAAAAAGCTAGAATTAAAGAAATAAAAAGATAATATTTTTTATAAAATTTATTTTTTTAAATACTTTACTCCTATTTACATTAAACATTATTTGACATTTATTTAAAAATTTATGAAAAAAATCATAGTTAAAAATCCAGTAGTTGAGCTTGATGGCGATGAAATGACTAGAATCATTTGGAGTTTTATAAAAACCAAATTAATTCTTCCTTACATAGATCTTGATATTAAATATTATGATTTAGGTGTAAAAAATAGAGATTTCACTGACGATCAAGTAACAATTGATTCAGCTGAAGCTATAAATAAATATAATGTAGGTATTAAATGTGCCACTATTACACCAGATGAAGATAGAGTAAAAGAATTTACTCTGAAAAAAATGTGGAGATCTCCCAACGGAACTATCAGAAATATTATAGGTGGAACAGTCTTTAGAGAACCTATCATAATGAGTAATGTTCCCAGATATGTGCAAGGTTGGACGAAACCAATATGTATAGGTAGACATGCTTTTGGAGATCAATATAAAGCTACCGACATAGTTACTCACGGTAAAGGAAAACTTACAATGACTTTTACCCCTGAGAATGGTGATCCAGAAAAATCATGGGAAGTTTATAATTTTCAAGAAGATGGGGTTGCTATGAGTATGTATAATATAGATTCCTCAATATTTGGATTTGCAAGATCTTGTATGAATCAGGCTTTAACTAAAAATTGGCCGCTATATCTTTCAACTAAAAACACTATTTTAAAAGCATACGACGGCAGATTTAAAGACATTTTTCAAGAAGTTTACACTAATGAATTTAAAGCGAAATTTGAAAAAGCAGGAATTACTTACGAGCATAGATTAATTGACGATATGGTTGCAGCTGCTATGAAGTGGAACGGAGGCTTTGTTTGGGCATGTAAAAATTACGATGGTGATGTTCAATCAGATACCGTTGCACAAGGATTCGGTTCTTTAGGGCTAATGACTTCTACTTTAGTAACTCCTGATGGAAAAACAATGGAAGCTGAAGCTGCTCATGGTACTGTGACAAGGCACTATAGAGAACATAAAAAAGGAAACGAAACTTCAACTAATCCAATCGCTTCAATTTTTGCATGGACTAGAGGCTTGACTCATAGAGGAAAATTAGATGACAATAAAGATTTAATTGATTTTTGTAAAACTCTTGAGACAACATGTATAGATACTATTGAAAGTGGTAAAATGACAAAAGATTTAGCCGTGTTAATTCATGGTAAAAATTTAAATAGATCTCATTATTTAAACACTCAAGATTTTTTAGACAGCATTAAAGACAATTTAGAATTAAAATTTAAATAGATTTAATTCAACTTAATATATGGCATTGTTTTTGGTAATATTATTCCAAAAAAACTTTCTTAATGTATCGCATTAAAAAATTATTAGTAAAAATTCTTTTTTTATTATTTTCATTTATTAGCTTTTCACAACAGCTATATACGTTTAATGGATATATAATGAATGTTAATAGCAACGAATTATTAATTGGTGCAAACATCATAATTCCAAAAATAAATACAGGAGCAATAACCAATTCTTACGGATTTTTCTCCATCACACTTCCAAAGGGGAATTATAAAATTCAAGTAAGTTCAGTTGGATTCAGAAGTCAAATTATCGACATCGAATTAATAAAAAATATTAATAAAAACATTTATTTAGATGAAAATATTGAAAATTTAAATGAAGTAATTCTTATAAAAGACATTGAAGAAATAGATATCAAAAACCCTATTATGAGTTTAAATATCTTATCCAATCAAACAATCAAACAAACACCAGTTTTATTTGGAGAATCTGATGTATTAAAAACTATTCAATTACTTCCAGGAGTATCAAGTGCTGGGGAAGGAACAGGTGGTTTTAATGTTCGAGGCGGTGCTGCAGATCAAAATTTAATTTTATTTGATGAAGCCATAATATATAGCTCATCTCACTTGTTTGGTCTATTTTCTATTTTTAATTCTGATGCAATAAAAGAAGTTAAACTTTTCAAGGGGGGTATACCCTCATCTTACGGGGGAAGACTTTCTTCAGTTTTGGATGTATATCAAAAAGATGGAAATAGTAAAGAACACAAACTAAGTGGAGGAATTGGAGTGATTTCTAGTAGATTATTAGGAGAAGGTCCAATAAAGAAAAACAAAGGTTCTTATTTAATTGCAACAAGAGGATCTTACGCTCACCTTTTCTTAAAATTTACTGACATTGAAAACGTAGCTTATTTTTATGATATTAACACTAAATCAAACTACAAGATAGATAAAAATAACACCTTATACTTCTCTGGATATTTTGGTAGAGACAAATTTAAACTTAGCGACACATTTTCTAATACCTATGGAAACTCTACTTTAAATTTGAGGTGGAATCATATAATTAACGAAAAAACATTTTCTAATACTTCTTTAATTTTTAGCGATTACTATTATGGTTTGACTCTAAACTTCGTTGGGTTTGATTGGAATTCGGGAATTAAAAATTTAAACATCAAGTTTGATTTAAAAAATTATTATTCAAATAAAATTCAATTTAACTATGGCTTGAATTCTATTTATTATGAGTTTAATCCTGGCGTAATAAAACCAATTAACCAATCAGGCATTAATTTTACAATTCTTGAAAGAAAGTTTGCTTTAGAAAATTCAGCTTATTTTGATGTAGTTCATAAAGCCTCTCCAAAAATATCTCTTCGATATGGTTTTAGATTAAATCAATTTTTAAGATTCAAACAAGAGGGTCTGAATAGATATTTAAACGATAACCCTGTAACTTTTGATCAAAATCTTGGTATTTACAAGGAGGCTGAAATAATCGGAGAATACCTAAATCCCGATAATTCAAAAACCATTAAATCCTTTTATAATTTTGAGCCTAGATTTAATTTTTCTTATAATTTTAAAAATCAAGCTATTAAAGTAAGCTACAACAGATTAAATCAATATATTCATCTAATATCTAATACTAATGCTCCTGCTCCTCTAGATATATGGGCTCCTAGCGGACCTTACCTAAAACCACAGCAATTAGATCAATTAGCTTTAGGTTATCACTCTAAATTAAAAAATGGAAATAAATTAGAAACTGAAGTTTTTTATAAAAAGATTAAAAACAGACTCGATTACATTCCAGGAGCTGATTTAGTTGCTAATGCAGCTGTAGAAAGAATATTATTAGCAGGAAAAGCAAGAGCATATGGAATGGAATTTTTATTTAAGAAAAATAAAGGCAGACATAATTACTGGGTTGCTTACACCCTTTCAAAATCAGAACAAAAAACTACAGGACGTAATATCTATGAAACTGGGATCAATATGGGAAATTGGTACAATACACCCTATGACAAAACTCATGACTTTAGTTTTGTGTCCAATTATAAATTGAATAAAAAATTAACATTTAATACTAATTTTATTTTTCAAACAGGTCAACCAACTAATTATCCAACAGGACAGTATAAATATATGGGCTTGGTGATACCTAATTATGGAGAGCGTAATTCAAATAGACTTCCAAACTACCATAGACTAGATTTATCTTTAACACTAAATCCAAATAAGAATAAAAGAAGAGATTACAAAAGTGAATGGGTTTTTGGATTTTATAATATTTATAATCGAGATAATGCAAATTCTATAACTTTTCAACAAAATGAAAAAACTTTAAAAAATGAAGCAATTCAATTATCCATTTTTGGAATTGTTCCAAGTATATCTTATAATTTTAAATTTTAAATGAAAAAATATTCCTTTTATATAATAATTATAATTTTCTATAGCTGTGAAAAAGTTGTAAGTATTGATACAAATTATTCTAATGAAAGAATAGTTTTCGATGCATCAATTTTTAAGAATATTAATGAAGATTTTGCCACTGCAACAGTCAGAGTTAGCAAAACAGCTCCATATTTTGGTGAAAACAATACTGAAATAGAAGAAGCTGATGTCTATATTAAAACTAGAAATGGAAATATTAACTTAAAATACAATTCTGAAAATAAATATTACACAAATACTATCGATTATATAAGTTATGATGAAGATTATGAATTCTTTGTTAAATTCGAGAACCAAAATTATTATTCAACTGAAAAACTAATAAAAATTTCCGACATTGAATCCGTAGTTTTTGGAGAAAGAAAATCACTCAATAAGGATGAAATAGAATTACTAATAACATTTACTGATCCAATAGAAATTGGTGATTTTAATCTTTGGAAATTTGGACCAAAAGGAAAAGGAGATACATACGATTATTTAGTGTCCAGAGACCTTTATACTAATGGAAATCAATTTACTTTTTCTTTTTTTATAGATAAAACTAAATATTTTCTAAAAGATGAGTTTGTTTACATAGAAATGACAGGACTGACAGAAGAAGGTTTTAATTATCTTAACATTTTAACCGCTCAAGCTGGAGCACAAAATGGTAGGCCTTTTTCTTCAGCTAGTGCAATTATTAAAGGAAATATTATAAATCAATCAAATTTTGAAAAATTCCCTTTAGGATACTATAGAGTTTCTGAATTTGATTATTTTAGATTATCAAAAAAAGATGCTCCCGACGGAACCTTTGATTAAAATTGCTTATGAACTTTGATAGAATTACAGAATCAGATTCCAAATACAATAACTTAGAACACAAGTCTATTAATCAACTTTTAGATATAATAAACCTAGAAGATCAAACTGTAGCACATCGTGTAAAAAATGAAATACCTAAAATAAACAAGCTTATTACAAAAGTAGTTTCTCAACTAAAAAATGGAGGAAGGCTTTTTTATATTGGTTCGGGAACAAGTGGAAGACTTGGTGTAATAGATGCTTCGGAATGTCCCCCTACATTTGGGGTAAACCATGATTTAGTAATTGGTATTATTGCTGGAGGAGATAGGGCTATAAGAAAAAGCATTGAAAAAGCTGAAGATGATTTAAATCAAGGTTGGAAAGATCTTTTAGTTCATAATGTTTGCTCTAATGATTTTGTTATTGGAATTGCTGCATCAGGAACAACTCCCTATGTAATTGGTGCATTAGAGAATTGTAATAAAGCAAATATTCCTACAGGATGCATAACATGTAATATACGAAGTCCAATTTCGTTAATTTCTAATTATCCTATAGAAGTTGTAGTGGGACCTGAGGTGATAACTGGTAGTTCAAGAATGAAAGCAGGAACTGCTCAGAAATTAATTTTAAATATGATTTCCAGTATTACGATGATAAAATTAGGAAAGGTTGTAGGGAATAAAATGGTTGATATGCAGCTTTCTAATTTAAAACTTGTAAACAGAGCTAATGAAATGGTAATGAAAGCTTTGGATATAAGTTCTGTGGATGCTTCTGAACTACTAAAAAAACATAAAAGTGTTAGATTAGCTATTAAAAGTTTCAAAAAATGAAAAAAAATCATTTAGCTATTGGAGTAAAAAAGGTTTTTATTTCTATTTTTTTTATGTTCTTAGGACCTACTATTTTTTTTCAATCATTTAAAAATGAGGACCACCCTTGGTTTACACCTGTTTTAAGTATCAGTATTTTGATTTGTATTTTATCATTATTTTATGGTATTAAAGGTTTACAAAGTATTATGAATGCTATTTTTAAAAAAAAAGATGCTAAAGTTGTTAAGTAATCCAATGATCTTATCTTTGTTTGTGAATATTTATAAAGTAAATAATGATTGAAATCACTTTTCCAGACGGAGCAACTAGATCTTTCGAATCTAACTCAACTCCATTTGATATTGCAAGGTCAATAAGTGAAGGTTTAGCTAGAAATATTATTTCTGCTAAATTTAATAACAATACAGTCGAAACATCAACAAAATTAACTGAAAACGGTAATCTAGTTTTTTACACTTGGAGTGATCTGGAAGGAAAAAAAGCTTTTTGGCATTCATCAGCACACGTTTTAGCTCAAGTTTTAGAAGAGTTTTACTCAGGAATTAAATTAACAATTGGTCCAGCAATTTCTAATGGATTTTATTATGATATTGATTTCGGAAATCATATCATGTCTGAAAAAGATTTTCCAAAAATTGAAAAAAGAATAATTGAAATATCTAGAGAAAAGCACGTGTTTGAATTAAAATCGGTTTCAAAAAAAGAAGCATTAAGTTTTTATAAAAAACAAGACAACGAATATAAAGTTGAATTAATAGACAATTTAGAAGATGGGACAATTACATTTTGTAATCATAGTAATTTCACTGATTTATGTAGAGGAGGTCATTTACCAAATACTGGATTTATTAAAGCCGTTAAGCTCTTAAGTGTTGCTGGAGCTTATTGGAGAGCTGATCAAAATAAAACTCAACTTACTAGAGTCTATGGAATTTCATTTCCAAAACAAAAAGAATTAAATGAATACCTTGAACTAATTGAAGAAGCAAAGAAAAGGGATCATCGAAAACTAGGAAAACAACTTGAACTATTTACGTTTTCTAAAAAAGTTGGACTAGGGCTTCCACTTTGGCTTCCTAAAGGAGCGGCTTTAAGAGAAAGACTAGAAAATTTTCTTAAAAAGGCACAAAAAAAAGCAGGATACCAACAAGTTATATCGCCACACATAGGAAATAAAGAATTATACGAAACATCTGGTCACTATCAGAAATATGGTGAGAGTAGTTTTCAACCAATAACTACACCCAACGAAGGAGAAGAATTCTTATTAAAACCAATGAACTGCCCCCACCATTGTGAAATGTTTAATTCTAAGCAATGGAGCTATAAAGATCTTCCAGTAAGATATGCAGAGTTTGGTACAGTTTATAGATATGAACAAAGTGGAGAGTTACATGGTTTAACAAGAGTTAGAGGTTTTACTCAAGATGATGCACATATTTTCTGTACTCAGGAACAATTAAATGAAGAATTTAAAAATGTTATAGACTTAGTACTTTATGTATTTAAATCTCTAGGATTTGAAAATTTTACAGCGCAAGTTTCTTTAAGAGATCAAAAGAATAAAGAAAAATATATTGGAAGTGACAAGTTATGGGAAGAAGCAGAGAATGCAATAATTAATGCTACGAAAGAAAAAAATATAAATTATAAAATTGAATATGGAGAAGCAGCATTCTATGGTCCTAAATTAGATTTTATGGTTAAAGATGCTTTGGGAAGAGAATGGCAGTTAGGGACTATTCAAGTAGATTATAACCTTCCTGAGAGATTTGAATTAAGCTACATTGATAGTGAAAATAAGTTGAAAAGACCAGTAATGATTCATAGGGCTCCCTTTGGAAGTATGGAAAGGTTTATAGCGATTTTAATAGAGCATACAGGTGGCAATTTTCCACTATGGTTAGCTACAGATCAAGTTATGATTATTCCTGTAGGAGAAAAACATAAAAAATTCGGAGAAAAAGTTTTAAAATTACTAGAAAATGACGAAATTCGCGCACTTACAGATTCAAGAAATGAAACGGTAGGGAAAAAGATTCGTGAATCAGAGTTAAATAAAATTCCGTTCATGATAATTGTAGGAGATGAAGAAATTGAAAGTGAAAAGTTTTCAGTTAGAGGGCATGGAGGAAAAGATTTTGGAAAAATGTCTATTGATGAGTTAAAAAAGTTTATTTTAACAAAATCATATGAAGGAATAAAAGAATTTTAATAATTTAAATTTACAACTATAGCAATTCGTAGAAAAAGAAGCAGACAACCTGCTAGGATAATTAAAGAAAACCCACATAAAATAAACGGGTTTATTCGTGCTAAGGAATTAAGACTCGTTGGTGGCAATGTAGAAATAGGGATTTATACTCTTGAAAAAGCTATCGAATTAGCGAATGAATTAGAGTTAGATTTAGTTGAGATTTCTCCAAAAGCAATACCTCCTGTTGGAAAAATACTTGATTACAAGAAATTCTTATACGAGCAGAAAAAAAGAGAGAAAATTATTAAAGCTAAGTCTACGAAAGTAATTGTAAAAGAAATAAGATTTGGACCACAGACTGATGAACATGATTATGAATTTAAGAAAAAACACGGAATTAAGTTTTTAAAGGAAGGTGCAAAATTAAAAGCATTTGTTTTTTTTAAAGGAAGATCCATCATATTTAAAGAAAAAGGGCAAATATTATTATTGAAATTAGCTCAAGAATTAGAAGAATATGGAAAAGTTGAGTCATTACCTACTATGGAAGGGAAAAAAATGATTATGTTTGTGGCCCCTAAGAAATAAAAAAAATATAAGTATATAGTTATGCCTAAGATGAAAACAAAATCCAGTGCAAAGAAAAGATTCAAAGTAACTGGAACTGGAAAAATTAAAAGAAAACATGCTTTTAAAAGTCATATTTTAACGAAAAAGTCTAAGAAGAGAAAGTTGAAACTTACTCATTCAGGATTAGTTAGCGACAGCGATAGCAATAATATTAAACAACAATTACGTTTAAAATAAGAGGTTTATAAATACGTTCAACCAGGAAAAAGGTCTAAAGTTCATTATATGACACCTTACCCAAAAATTTAAATTATGCCAAAAACAGGAAATTCAGTTGCTTCTAGAAAAAGAAGAAAGAAAATAATAAAACAAGCAAAAGGTTATTTCGGAAGAAGAAAAAACGTTTGGACTGTAGCTAAAAATGCAGTTGAAAAAGGTTTAACTTATGCTTACAGAGATCGAAAAAATAAGAAAAGAACTTTTAGAGCATTATGGATTACTAGAATTAATGCTGGAGCCAGAATACACGGCTTATCATACTCAGAACTAATGGGTAAGATAAAAGAAAATAATATTGATATAAACAGAAAAGTTCTTGCTGATTTAGCTATGAATAACCCTGAAGCTTTTACTGAAATTGTAAATAAAGTTAAATAATTTTAGAAAGGCATATCTTCATTATCTTCCCTATACCCTCCACTTTCAAATGCTTGATCTGGATTAACTTTTGGACTTTCTTTGTTGATTTTTGATTGAAATTCAAATGGCGTATCAAAATTGTCAAGATTTTCAAATTTACCAAGGTTAGATACGAATTTAAGTTTAATATTATTTAAACCTCCATTTCTATGTTTTGCAACTATGAATTCAGCTTGACCAGCTGA
>Ga0209816_1000166_pt1 | contig 54519 bp, 42 predicted proteins | sample CoawatmetaG01DNA_FD_187509 | JGI IMG/M metagenome (GOLD analysis project Ga0209816, IMG submission 187509) | Marine microbial communities from the West Antarctic Peninsula - Coastal water metaG017-DNA (SPAdes) (version 2) | ecosystem: Environmental > Aquatic > Marine > Coastal ...
GCTATTGAAAAAGGAATTCCAAAGATGAGAATTGAAGAAGCAGCTGCAAAAAAACAAGCAAGAATAGATAGTGGAAAAGATGTTATAGTTGGAGTTAATAAATATCAATTAAATCAAGAAGATCCTTTACATATTTTAGAAGTTGATAATGAGGCTGTACGAATTTCTCAAATAAAACGTTTACAGAAATTAAAATCTGAAAGAAATAATATAGAAGTTGAAAAATCTTTACTAAATTTAACAAAAGCTGCTAAAACAGGTGAAGAAAACTTATTGGAGCTAGCCGTGAAAGCTGCTAAAAATAGAGCTACTTTAGGAGAAATCTCAGATGCTTTAGAAGCTGTTTTTGGAAGACATAAAGCAATTCATAAAACAATATCTGGCGTGTATAGTAAAGAAATAAAAGACGATAAATTATTTAAAAAAGCTACTGTTTTAACTGATCAGTTTGCAGAACTAGAGGGAAGACGTCCACGGATAATGATTGCAAAACTGGGACAAGATGGTCATGATAGAGGAGCAAAAGTAGTTGCTACAGGCTATGCTGATATTGGCTTTGATGTTGATATTGGACCTCTTTTTCAAACTCCTGAGGAAGCTGCTAAACAAGCCATTGAGAATGATGTTCATATTTTAGGAATATCTTCTTTAGCGGCTGGTCACAAGACACTAGTTCCTAAGGTGATTAAAGCATTAAAAGATTACGGAAGAGAAGATATCATGGTCATTGTTGGAGGGGTTATACCCGCTCAGGATTATCAATATTTATTTGATGCTGGAGCCGTTGGTATTTTCGGTCCCGGAACTAAAATAGCACAAGCTGCAATTGATTTATTAACTATTCTTATAGATAGCATACAGGAATAAAAAAATAAAAAAAATAAAAACCCTCAAGAGTATTAAAATTTTGAGGGTTTTTATTGCTTTATCTAATCTTTAGGCTTGACCTGTAGGGCCAAAGTTCATTGGAATAGGAGGTTGCTCGGAATCTTTTATTTCACCATGTGCATTCTCAAACTTTCTTACATTATCAGCTAGAGCTTTGGTAAGCCTTTTAGCATGTTGGGGAGTTAATATAATTCTTGACTTTACCTTTGCTTTAGGAACACCTGGCATAATATTTATAAAATCAACAATAAATTCTGACATTGAGTGATTAATAATTGCCAAATTAGAATAAGTCCCTTCAGCTATCGCTTGATCTAATTCAATGTTTAATTGTCCTTCTTTATTTTTATTCTCTTCCATGATTAATTCCCTTAAGTTATAAAATTATTTAGTTATTAGAAATAAAAAAAAGTTGAATTGAATCATGTAAAAATTACATTAAACAATTCAACTTTTATATTTTAAACGATGAAACGTTTATTAAAAACTTTTTTCTATTTCATCTTTAGGTCCTACTAGAATATGATCATATTTTCTCATACCCGTTCCTGCTGGTATTTTCTTACCAACAATTACATTTTCTTTCAATCCTTCTAAAGTATCTATTTTACCGTTAACAGCAGCTTCATTTAAGACTTTAGTTGTCTCTTGGAAAGATGCAGCAGAAATAAATGACTTCGTTTGTAATGAAGCTCTTGTAATACCTTGCAGGACTTGCTCTGCAGTTGCTGGCTTAGCATCTCTTGCTTCAACTAAATTCTGATCATTTCTTCTTAATAAAGAATTTTCATCTCTTAATTGACGAGCAGATATAATCTGACCAGCTTTTAAGTTTTCTGAATCTCCTGAATTTTCAACAACTTTCATTCCATAGATAGCATCATTGTCTTTGATAAAGTCAATTTTATGGATCAATTGATTTTCTAAAAATAAAGTATCTCCAGAATCAATAATCTTCACTTTACGCATCATTTGACGAACTACTACTTCGAAATGTTTATCATTAATCTTCACACCTTGTAAACGATATACTTCTTGAATCTCATTTACTAAGTATTCTTGAACAGCAGAAGGCCCTTTAATTCTTAATATATCTGAAGGAGTTGTTGCTCCATCTGATAAAGGCATTCCTGCTTTAATAAAGTCATTTTCTTGAACTAAAATCTGATTAGAAAGTTTAACTAAGTATTTACTTAAATCACCAGTTTTAGACTCTACTATGATTTCTCTATTACCACGTTTTATTTTTCCAAAAGAAACTACACCGTCAATTTCTGAAACAACAGAAGGATTCGATGGGTTACGTGCTTCAAATAATTCTGTTACACGAGGTAAACCTCCTGTAATATCACCTGCTTTACCAGATTTACGCGGTATTTTCACTAATGTATGTCCAGAATCTACTTTATCTCCATCACTAACCATTAAGTGAGCGCCTACTGGTAAACTATAAGAACGTAAAGCATTACCATCTTTATCTTCAATGATTAGAGAAGCTATAATTTTCTTGTTTTTAGAATCAGTCATTACTTTCTCTTGAAAACCAGTTTGTTCATCAATTTCAACAGAGTAATTTACACCTTGCTCTAAATTGTCGAATTTTACTTTTCCTTCAAATTCAGAAACAATAACTCCGTTAAATGGATCCCATTGACAAATTACATCTCCTTTTTTAATACTTGTTCTTGTTTTATTAAAGATAGATGATCCATAAGGAATGATATTTGTACTTAAAGTAATACCTGTTTTCTTATCAATGATTTTAATTTCAGCAGTTCTTGAAATTACAATATCTATATCTTTACCATCATTATCTTTACCACTAACTGTACGTAAATCATCTACAGAAACTTTTCCTTCAAATTTAGCAGTTAATTTATTTTCTTCAGATATATTTCCTGCTACACCACCAACGTGGAATGTACGTAATGTTAACTGAGTACCTGGCTCTCCAATAGATTGTGCTGCAATTACACCAACTGCTTCACCAATTTGTACTTTTTTACGAGTAGATAAACTTTGTCCGTAACATTTTGCACAAATCCCTTTATTAGATTCACATGTTAAAGCAGATCTAACCTCTACTCTATCGATACCAGATGCCTGAATTGCATCAGCAATTTTAATTGAAATTGATTCACCTGCTCCTACTAACAAATCATCAGAATTTGGAACAAATACATCTTGCAAAGAAATACGCCCTTCAATTCTATCTGATAAAGATTCTACAATCTCATCGTTTTTCTTTAACGGAGTAACTTCTAACCCTCTTAATGTACCACAGTCTTCTTCGTTAACGATAACATCTTGAGAAACATCTACTAGTCTACGTGTTAGATATCCGGCATCTGCCGTTTTTAAAGCAGTATCTGCTAAACCTTTACGTGCACCGTGAGTAGAAATGAAGTATTCATGAATGGATAATCCTTCCTTAAAGTTAGAAAGAATTGGATTCTCAATGATTTCACCACCTCCTGCAGTAGATTTTTTAGGTTTTGCCATTAATCCACGCATACCTGTTAACTGACGAATCTGTTCTTTAGATCCACGAGCTCCAGAATCAAGCATCATATATACTGAGTTGAAACCTTGTTGATCTTCACGTAAACGTTTCATAGATAACTCAGTCAAATCATTATTGGTTCTACCCCAAATATCAATTACCTGATTGTAACGCTCTTTTTGCGTTAACATACCCATATTATAATTCATTATAATTCCATCAACTTCCTTGTTTGCTTCAGCAATCATAGAAGTTTTCTCTTTAGGTATAATAATATCTCCTAAACTGAATGATAAACCACCTTGAAAGGCAAATTTATAACCCATGTTTTTTATTTCGTCTAAGAAATCTCCTGTTGTAGGAATATCTGTAGCTTTTAAAATACCACCAATAATTCCTCTTAAGTTTTTCTTAGTTAATACTTCATTAATATAACCAGCAGCAGCAGGAACAACTTCATTAAATAAAACTCTACCAACAGTCGTCGCTATGATTTTAGTTACTTGTTCTCCATTCTCAACATCTTGTGTTCTTACCTTAATACCAGCATTTAAATCTACCATTTCTTCGTTAAAAGCAATAGTAACTTCTTCAGGTGAATAAAAAGTTAATCCTTCTCCTTTAATTGGTACTTCTGGAGTAGAAATTCTCTCTTTAGTCATATAATATAAACCAAGTACCATATCCTGAGAAGGAACAGTAACTGGAGCGCCATTTGCAGGATTTAAGATATTATGAGAAGCTAACATTAATATTTGTGCTTCTAAGATAGCTTCTGGTCCTAATGGTAAGTGAACAGCCATTTGATCTCCATCAAAATCGGCATTAAAGGCAGTACAAACTAACGGGTGAAGTTGTATTGCTTTTCCTTCAATTAATTTAGGTTGAAATGCTTGTATACCAAGTCTGTGTAAAGTAGGAGCTCTGTTTAATAAAACCGGATGCCCTTTAATTACATTTTCTAAAATATCCCAAACAACTGGTTCTTTTCTATCTATTATTTTTTTTGCAGATTTTACAGTTTTTACAATACCTCTTTCAATCAACTTACGGATTACAAATGGCTTATAAAGTTCTGCTGCCATATCCTTAGGGATACCACATTCTGATAATTTTAACTCTGGCCCAACAACAATTACAGAACGTGCAGAATAATCAACACGCTTCCCTAATAAATTCTGACGGAAACGACCTTGTTTACCTTTTAATGAATCTGATAAAGATTTTAAAGGTCTATTTGATTCTGTTTTTACTGCAGATGATTTACGAGTGTTATCAAACAATGAATCTACTGATTCTTGTAACATACGTTTTTCATTACGTAAAATAACTTCTGGAGCTTTTATCTCTACTAACCTTTTTAAACGATTATTTCTGATAATTACTCTTCTGTATAGGTCATTTAAGTCTGAAGTTGCAAAGCGACCTCCATCTAATGGAACTAATGGACGTAATTCTGGTGGTATTACCGGAACTACTTTCATTATCATCCATTCTGGATTATTTTCTCTATTTTTCTGAGAATCTTTAAATGCTTCAACAACATTTAAACGCTTTAAAGCTTCTGTTTTTCTTTGTTTAGAAGTTTCTGTATTAGCTTTATGTCTTAATTCAAAAGACAATGCTTCTAAATCAATACGTGCTAATAAATCAATTAAACACTCAGCACCCATTTTTGCAATAAACTTGTTTGGGTCTGAATCATCTAAATATTGATTTTCTTGAGGAATTTCTTCTAAAATATCTAAATATTCTTCTTCTGTTAAGAAGTCCATTTTTTGTAAAGATTCACCTTCAGGGTTTTTTGCAATACCTGGTTGAATTACTACATATCTTTCGTAGTAAATAATCATATCTAACTTTTTAGACGGTAAACCTAAAAGGTATCCCATTTTGTTAGGTAATGATCTAAAATACCAAATGTGAGCTACAGGTACCACTAAATTAATGTGACCTACTCTATCTCTACGTACTTTTTTCTCTGTTACTTCTACTCCACATCTGTCACAAACGATTCCTTTATAACGGATTCTTTTGTATTTTCCACAAGCACATTCATAGTCTTTTACAGGACCAAAAATACGCTCACAAAATAAACCATCTCTTTCTGGTTTGTGGGTACGATAATTAATTGTTTCTGGTTTTAAAACTTCACCTTTAGATATCTTTAAAATAGACTCTGGTGATGATAAACCAATTGAGATTTTATTAAACTTTTTTACAGTGTACTTCTCGTGTTTTCTTGCCATGGTAATGGATTCGAATTAAAATTGTAAAAACTGCCTCAATGAGACTTATTAATATATGATACGCAGAAATTAATTTAAATTAACTTCTGCCATCAATTTTGCTATTCTTCTAATCTAACGTCTAAGCCTAAACCTTTAAGTTCATGCATTAAAACATTAAATGATTCAGGTAAACCTGGTTCTGGCATAGACTCCCCTTTAACTATACTTTCGTATGTTTTGGCTCTTCCCATTACATCATCAGATTTAACAGTTAATATTTCTCTTAAAATACTAGATGCTCCATATGCCTCTAATGCCCATACTTCCATCTCTCCAAAACGTTGACCTCCAAATTGTGCTTTACCACCTAATGGCTGTTGTGTAATTAAGGAATAAGGACCTATAGAACGTGCATGCATTTTATCTTCAATCATATGACCTAACTTAATCATATAAATGATACCAACTGTTGCTGGCTGATCGAAACGTTTTCCTGTTCCTCCATCATATAAATAAGTATGTCCAAATCTTGGGACATCAGCTTTATCTGTTATTTCATTAATCTGATCTAAAGATGCTCCATCAAAAATTGGAGTAGCATATGTTGTACCTAATTTCTGACCTGCCCAACCAAGAACAGTCTCATAAATCTGACCAATATTCATACGTGATGGTACACCTAATGGATTTAATACAATATCAACTGGAGTTCCATCCTCTAAGAAAGGCATATCTTCAGCTCTAACTATACGAGCGACAATACCTTTGTTACCGTGACGACCCGCCATTTTATCACCTACTTTTAACTTACGCTTTTTAGCTATATATACTTTCGCTAATTTTAAGATTCCTGCTGGCAATTCATCACCTACAGAAATTGTAAATTTTTGACGACGTAAACTACCTTGTAAATCATTTACTTTAATTTTATAATTGTGAACTAATTCACCAACTAAAGAATTTAGGTTATCATCTGTTGTCCAAGATCCTGTTAAGTGAACATAATCATCTACAGAGTTTAACATTTTAAGTGTATACTTTTTACCTTTTGGTAATACTTCTTCACCTAAATCATTAAATACTCCTTGGGATGTTTTCCCACTTATTAGACCAAACAATTTGTCTATTAAACTATCTTTTAGAACTTCAAATTTAGTCACAAAAGAAGATTCTAAGGCAACTACTGCTTCTTTGTCTCTTATTCTCTTGCTCTTATCTTTTACTGCTCTTCTAAATAATTTTTTATCAATTACCACACCCCTTAATGAAGGAGAAGCTTTTAATGATGCATCTTTCACATCACCTGCTTTATCTCCAAAAATTGCGCGTAATAATTTTTCTTCTGGGGTTGGATCTGACTCTCCTTTAGGCGTAATCTTACCAATTAAGATATCACCAGGATTTACTTCAGCTCCGATGCGTATCATTCCATTTTCATCTAAATCTTTTGTTGCTTCTTCAGAAACGTTAGGAATATCATTAGTTAACTCTTCAGTTCCTAATTTCGTATCTCTTACATCTAATGAATACTCATCAATATGAATCGATGTAAATATATCTTCACGAACAACTTTCTCAGAAATTACAATCGCATCCTCAAAATTATACCCTTTCCATGGCATAAAGGCTACTTTCATATTTATCCCTAAGGCTAATTCTCCCTTTTGTGTAGCATATCCTTCACAAAGAACTTGACCTTCTTCTACTCTATCACCTTTTTGTACAATTGGCTTTAAATTGATATTTGTTCCTTGATTGGTCTTTCTGAATTTAATTAAGTTATAAGATTTCTGGTCAGATTCAAAACTAACTAGTTTTTCTTCATCTGTTCTATCGTACTTAATTGTAATTTTATTTGCATCAACATACTCTACTAAACCTTTCCCTTCAGCATTGATTAAGATTCTTGAGTCTTTTGCAACTCTTCTTTCTAAACCTGTACCAACAATTGGTGCTTGAGGACGTAATAATGGAACTGCTTGACGCATCATGTTAGAACCCATTAATGCACGATTGGCATCATCATGTTCTAAAAATGGAATTAAAGACGCTGATATAGAAGCAATTTGGTTTGGGGCAACATCCATATAATCTAACTCTTTTGGAGTTACTACTGGAAAATCACCTCCTTCACGTGAGATAACTCTATCTCCCATAAAATTACCTTTTGCATCAATATTAATATTAGATTGTGCAAACTTCAAACCTTCTTCTTCTTCAGCACTTAAATAAATATGCTCTTGACTTAAATCAACATTTCCGTCTATAACCTTTTTGTAAGGTGTTTCAATGAATCCTAAATGATTCACTTTTGCAAAAACAGATAAAGAAGAAATTAAACCAATGTTTGGTCCCTCTGGAGTTTCAATCGGACAAAGACGACCGTAATGAGTATAGTGAACATCACGAACCTCAAAACCTGCTCTTTCTCTTGATAAACCACCTGGTCCAAGTGCTGATAAACGACGTTTATGAGTAATCTCTGCTAATGGATTTGTTTGATCCATAAATTGAGATAACTGATTTGTACCGAAAAATGAATTAATTACTGATGACAAAGTCTTCGCATTAATTAAATCTATAGGAGTAAACACCTCATTGTCACGAACATTCATACGCTCACGAATAGTTCTAGCCATACGAGCTAAACCTACACCAAACTGTTGAGCTAATTGCTCACCTACAGTTCTTACACGACGGTTAGATAAGTGATCAATATCATCAACCTCTGCTTTTGAATTAATCAATTCAATCAGATACTTAATAATTGTAATGATGTCAAGTTTACTTAATACTTTTTGCTCTATTGGTTCATTTAGACCTAATTTTGTATTCATTCTAAAACGACCAACTTCACCTAAGTTGTAACGTTGTTCAGAGAAAAATAATTTATCAATAATTCCTCTTGCAGTTTCCTCATCTGGCGGTTCTGCATTTCGTAATTGTCTATAGATATGTTCTACGGCTTCTTTTTCAGAGTTTGTAGGATCTTTTTGAAGTGTGTTATGTATGATTGAATAGTCTGCGTGTAAATTATCTTGCTTGTGTAACAGGATTGTTTTTGCACCAGCTTCAATTATCTCATCAATGTGTTCTTTATCTAAAACTGTATCTCTATCTAAGATAATTTCATTTCTCTCAATAGATACAACTTCACCAGTGTCTTCATCAACAAAATCTTCATGCCAAGTTTTCAAAACTCTAGCTGCTAATTTACGACCTAATACTTTTTTTAATCCAGCTTTAGATACTTTGACTTCTTCTGCTAAGTTAAATATCTCTAAAATATCTTTATCTCTTTCAAAACCTATGGCTCTAAATAAAGTTGTTACTGGTAATTTTTTCTTTCTATCAATATAAGCATACATTACTTGATTGATATCGGTAGCAAATTCAATCCAAGAACCTTTAAAAGGAATTACTCTTGCTGAATATAATTTTGTACCGTTTGCATGAAATGATTGTCCAAAAAATACACCAGGAGATCTATGAAGTTGTGAAACAACAACACGTTCAGCTCCATTAATAACGAATGTACCAGAATTGGTCATGTAAGGGATTGTTCCAAGATAAACATCTTGAACAATTGTTTCGAAATCTTCGTGCTCTGGATCTGTACAGAAAAGCTTTAAACGAGCTTTTAAAGGAACACTATGTGTTAATCCTCTTTCTATACATTCTTGAATGCTGTACCTTGGGGGGTCTACAAAATAATCTAAAAATTCTAAAACGAATTGATTTCTTGTATCTGTAATTGGGAAATTATCCATGAAGGTTTTGTATAAACCTTCCTCACCTCTTTCTTCTGCTTTTGTTTGTAATTGGAAAAAATCTTGAAAAGATTTTACCTGAATATCTAGAAAATCTGGATAATCTGAAACTAATTGCGAAGTTGCGAAGTTGATTCTTTCTGTGGTGTTTTTAGTTGCCAAAAGAGAATATATTTTTGATTAAAATCTAAATTAAAATAAAAAACGAATATATACACAAAATGGTTTAGGCCTAAAAATCAAAATTTTAGTACCTAAACCTATATTTGTTTCCCGAAGTTATTCGGGGTAAAACTTACTTAAGTTCTACCTCTGCTCCAGCTTCTTCTAAAGATTTTTTAAGACCTTCTGCCTCATCTTTAGATACACCTTCTTTTACTGCTGCCGGTGCGCTATCAACGATACCTTTAGCTTCTTTTAATCCTAATCCAGTTAATTCCTTAACTAGTTTTACAACTGCTAGTTTAGAACCACCTGCTGCTTTTAAGATTACATCAAATTCTGTTTGAGCTTCAGCCTCTTCACCAGCTGCTGCTGGTCCTGCTACTGCTACAGCTGCTGCTGCTGGTTCGATACCATACTCATCTTTTAAAATAGTAGCTAATTCATTAACCTCTTTTACTGTTAAGTTAACTAATTGCTCTGCGAAATCTTTTAAATCTGCCATTTTAATTGTTTTTAAAAATTGTTTTATTATTGTTTATTTGTGCGCTAATTATTTTTCAGATAACGTTGTTAAAATACCTGAAAGCTTGTTACCTCCTGATTGTAATGCTGAAATAACATTCTTAGCAGGTGATTGTAATAATGAGATAATATCTCCAATAAGTTCTTCTCTAGATTTGATGTTTACAAGAGCATCTAATTGATCATCACCAATATAAACTGACTCTTCTGCGTAAGCACCTTTTAAGAAAGGTTTATCAGATTTTTTTCTAAACTCTTTAATTAGTTTTGCTGGTGCATTTGCGGCCTCAGCAACTAACATAGATGTATTACCCTTTAATACTGATGGTAAGTCTCCGAAATCTTTATCTGAGGCCTCCATTGCTTTTGAAAGCAAAGTATTTTTAACTACAGATAGTTGAACGCCTGCTTTAAAACAAGCTCTACGTAAATTAGATGTTGTTGTTGCGTCTAATCCTGATATATCTGCTAAGTAAATTGTACTTGTATCTGCTAACTTTACTGTTAATTCTTGAATCACTTGTGATTTTTCCTCTCTAGTCATAATTATAGGTTTTTACTGCTATTAAACAGATTTTACATCAAGTTGTAAACTTGGACTCATAGTACTAGACATGAAAACACTCTTAATGTATGTTCCTTTAGCTGTAGTTGGTTTCAGTTTAATAATTGTTTGAATTAATTCGTTTGCATTGTCTGCAATCTTATCTGCATCAAAAGAAACTTTACCAATTGCTGCATGAATAATACCTGTTTTGTCAACTTTAAAGTCAATTTTACCAGCTTTTACATCTTTAACAGCTTTTGCTACATCCATTGTTACTGTACCTGTCTTTGGGTTAGGCATCAATCCTCTTGGCCCTAAAACTCTACCCAAAGGTCCTAATTTACCCATTACACTTGGCATAGTAATAATTACATCAACATCGGTCCAACCTCCCTTGATTTTTTGTAAAAACTCATCTAAACCGACATAATCAGCACCAGCCTCTAGAGCCTCTGCTTCTTTATCTGGTGTAACTAGAGCTAATACTTTTACATCTTTACCTGTACCATGTGGTAAAGTAACGACTCCTCTTACCATTTGATTGGCTTTACGAGGGTCTACTCCTAATCTAATCGCTAAATCTACTGATGCATCAAACTTTACAGTAGTAATATCTTTGATTAATGCTGAAGCCGCATTTATATCGTAAGACGTACTTATGTCTACTTTAGCATATGCTACTTTTTGCTTTTTTGTTAATCTTGCCATTTTACTAATTTTTATAAAGTTTATGCTGGTGCATCACCTTTTACTGTTAAACCCATAGAGCGTGCTGTACCTGCGATCATTTTCATAGCCGAAGAGATTTTAAAAGCATTTAAATCTACCATTTTATCTTCTGCGATAACTTTAATTTGATCCCAAGTAACTGATGCTACTTTTTTCCTGTTTGGTTCACCTGAACCTTTTTTTATTTTGGCCGCTTCTAGTAACTGTACTGCTGCAGGAGGAGTTTTTACAACAAAATCAAATGATTTGTCTTTGAAAACAGTAATAACAACAGGTAAAACTTTACCTTGTTTGTCTTGCGTTCTTGCATTAAACTGTTTACAGAACTCCATAATGTTAACACCAGCAGCTCCTAAAGCGGGTCCAACCGGCGGCGATGGATTCGCTGCGCCTCCCCTAACTTGTAACTTAACTACTTTACTAACTTCTTTTGCCATTTTTTAAAAATGTTTAATGATATGTTTTAAAGTTGGAAGCTATAAAACACATCGGTAAATATATATTTGTGTAACAATTATATCTTTTCTACTTGCATATAACTTAATTCTAATGGTGTTTTTCTTCCAAAGATTTTTACCATTACTTCAAGTTTACGCTTTTCTTCATTTACTTTTTCTATTGTTCCATCAAAACCATTGAATGGTCCATCAATAACTTTTACAGTTTCTCCTTTATCAAAAGGTATAGCGACATTTTCATCTTGTATAGACAACTCATCAACTTTACCCAACATTCTATTAACTTCAGATTTTCTCATTGGTACTGGTTCTCCTCCTTTAGTTTCACCTAAAAAACCAATTACACCAGTGATTGATCTAATAACATGAGGAACTTCTCCTGAAAGGTTTGCCTCTACCATTATATAACCTGGAAAATAAACTTTTTCCTTATGAACTTTTTTACCATCCCTAATTTGAATTACCTTCTCTTTAGGAACAAGTACTTGACTAACAAAATCCGAAAGCCCTAATCGATTGATTTCAGACTCAATATAAGACTGAACTTTGTTTTCTTGACCTCCTATAGCTCTTACAACATACCATTTCATTACCGAGTCAGTTGCCATAATTAGTTAGAATTTACAAAATTAAAATACCAATCTAATCCTCCTTGAAAAACATAATCTATACCTGCAACAGCTAAAGCGAATATAATAGTAAAGACAGCTACAGTTGTTGTTGATTTCTGAGCATCTGCTTTAGATATCCATGTCATATGGTTATTTAATTCTTCAAAAGAATCTTTGATGTATTGAATAAACTTCATTAGTTATAAATGTTTTTATTTGCACGGGCGGAGAGATTCGAACTCCCGACAGCTGGTTTTGGAGACCAGTGCTCTACCGCTGAACTACGCCCGTCTCTATATTATATTCGTAAAGGTATCCCGAAAAAATCGGGACACCCTTTAAATTTGTTGGTAGTAAATTAAACTAAATTTAGTCTAAAATCTCAGTTACCTGACCAGCTCCAACTGTTCTTCCTCCTTCACGAATTGCAAAACGTAAACCTATACTTAATGCAATTGGCTGGATTAAATCAACTGTAATTGTTAAGTTATCTCCTGGCATCACCATTTCTACACCATCAGGTAATTGAATATTACCAGTTACATCTGTAGTTCTTACATAGAACTGTGGACGATAGTTATTATGAAATGGAGTGTGACGTCCACCTTCTTCTTTTTTAAGGACATAAACCTCTGCTTTAAACTTAGCATGAGGAGTTACAGAACCTGGCTTACAGATTACCATACCTCTTTTTATATCTTCTTTTGCAACACCTCTTAATAAGATACCTGCATTATCTCCTGCCTCACCTCTATCTAAAATTTGACGGAACATTTCGATACCAGTAATGGTAGATTGCAATTTTTCAGCACCCATACCTATAATATCTACAGAATCTCCTGAATTTGCAATACCAGTTTCGATACGTCCTGTTGCTACAGTTCCACGACCAGTAATTGAAAATACATCTTCAATAGGCATTAAAAAATCTTTATCAACTTCTCTTAACGGCTCTTCGATCCAAACATCAACTTGCGCCATTAATTCTAAAACAGTATCAACCCACTGTTGCTCACCATTTAAAGCTCCTAGAGCAGATCCAGATACTATAGGACCATTATCTCCATCATACTCATAGAATGATAATAATTCTCTAACTTCCATATCTACTAATTCTAACATCTCTTCGTCTCCATCTAACATGTCAACTTTGTTCAAGAAAACAACCATACGAGGAATACCTACTTGGCGACCTAATAAGATATGCTCTCTTGTCTGAGGCATTGGCCCATCTGTTGCAGCAACTACTAAAATAGCACCGTCCATTTGAGCAGCACCTGTTACCATGTTCTTAACATAATCCGCGTGACCTGGACAATCTACGTGAGCATAGTGACGATTTGCTGTTTGATATTCTACATGCGAAGTATTAATTGTAATACCTCTTTCTTTTTCTTCTGGAGCATTATCAATCTGATCAAAAGATTTAGCTTCAGAGAAACCTGCATCAGCTAATACTTTAGTAATAGCCGCAGTTAAAGTTGTTTTACCGTGATCTACGTGTCCGATAGTACCAATGTTTAAATGTGGTTTCGAACGGTCAAAAGTTCCTTTTGCCATAATTATTAATTTTAATTCTTAGTTTAACTATATTTAATTTCTGATAATACATATTTAATTGAGCCAGCGATGGGATTTGAACCCACGACCTCATCCCTACCAAGGATGTGCTCTACCAACTGAGCTACACCGGCTTGTTGATAATATTGAGCGAAAGACCGGGTTCGAACCGGCGACATTCAGCTTGGAAGGCTGACGCTCTACCAACTGAGCTACTTTCGCATTATTGTAAATCGTGGGGAGAGCAGGATTCGAACCTGCGAAGACGTAGTCAACGGAGTTACAGTCCGTCCTCGTTGGCCGCTTGAGTATCTCCCCTTTAATTTACTATTTTAATGAACTTAATTCTTGTTTTTTTTGAGCCGATGGAGGGACTCGAACCCACGACCTGCTGATTACAAATCAGCTGCTCTAGCCAGCTGAGCTACATCGGCTTTTTGCTCTAAAAAAACAAACCGCTATTTCTAACGGTTTGCAAATGTATAAAGTTTTTTTATATTCTAAAACTTATTTATAAGTAATTTTTTTATTTTTTTAAGAAACTAATAAAACTCTCTGTTTTTCTTTAAACTTCTTTAGTTGTCTTTTTAAAGAAAAGATTGATAAATTAACACCTTCTTCAAAAGATTTTGTTTCTTTTTTTACTATAAATTCGCCACCAGGCAGATTAATTTTAACCTCTGTAATTTTATTTTTCTTATCACTAGTTTTTTGAACTTTAAAGAAAATCTCAACACCTGTAATATTATCATGATATTTAATTATAGATCCTATCTTCTTTTGGGTAAAACTAATTAAACTTCTATCTGCATTGAAATTGACTGATTGGGTAAGTATTTTCATAAATCATTATTTTTTTTGGCCCTTGGGTGAGCTTTATTAAATTCTTTTTTCATTTCCTCAATACTATTGTGAGTGTATTCTTGGGTTGAAGCTAAACTCGCATGTCCAAGTAATTCTTTTACTGAATTTAAATCAGCCCCTTTATTTAATAAATGCGAAGCAAATGAATGCCTGAGTAGATGTGGGCTTTTTTTATCTTTTGATGTTACTCTACTAAAATAAGAATTTATAACCCTATAAACAAGGGTTTCATATATTTTATTCCCTTTACTTGTAATAAATAATAAATCTGATGCTGTTGTGATGTCTTTCCGTAACTCTAAATAGGTTTTTATTGTCTCTATTAAAGATGAAAGTATTGGAACAAATCGCTCCTTATTTCTTTTCCCTAGAACCTTAATAAGCTTACCCGAGATATTGACTGACAAAAGATTAATATTAATAAGCTCTGTTCTTCTAATACCTGTAGAATAAAATAGTTCCACCATTAATTTATTTCTAACAGATTCAAAATCGCTGTTTTCTTCAAGAAGATTTATTACTTGATTAATTTCTGACTCCGAAAAAGGGTTTTGAACTCTTTTTTCTACTTTTAAAGATTTATGCTTTATTAGTGGATTAGAATCTATTTGTTTAGTCTTCTGAAGAAACTTGTAAAATGACTTTAATGAACTTACTTTCCTATTTATAGTTCTATTAGAAACACCTAAATCTACTAAACTTATAATCCAACTTCTTACTTGAGGGTAGCTGGATGAAACTATTTCATTTTGATTGTATGTTATTGCACAAAAATCTCTAAACGTAATTAAATCATTTTTATATGCAGTAATGGTATGCTTAGAATACTTTTTTTCTAAGGCAACATATTCTATAAAAGCAGTTATCATTATTGGATATTATTCATTCAAATTTATGAAATTTATGAATAAAAAAAATCTCGCACAAGATTTGTGCGAGATTTATATTCATTGGAAATAAGTTACTACTAACCTACTTCTTCTTGTGTTCTTAATTTTTGTACGTAAGAAGCTTTAATCCTTTGTGCTCTTTTGGCTACAGAAGGTTTTGTGAAATTCTTTCTGTTGCGCAAGTTCTTCATAGTCTTGGTACGATCAAATTTTCTTTTGAAACGCTTTAAAGCTCTATCTATATTTTCTCCTTCTTTTACTGGTATGATTAACATATGTTGGCACCTCCTTTCAATGTATTCCTTTTTAATTTGGAATGCAAATGTAATTACATTTTATTGATTATAATTACTTTTTTAATTTATTTTAAATATTAAACCTCATTTTATTTATTGTGAATAAAAAAAATATTTCTTCAAAATAATAACCTAATCCTATGTAGCTGGTTTATACTCTTTGTTGTCTATTACTATTTTTGCTATAATTTCTTTTAAAATTTCTGACGTACCCCCTCCAATTGGACCTAATCTACTATCTCGCGATAACCTTGCTAAAGGATATTCTTCCATATAACCATACCCCCCTAACAACTGAAGAGCATCATAAATAACTTCATCTGCCATTTTTGTTGACAAAAGCTTGGACATACTTGCCTCCTTTACCACATATTGACTATCATCTAAACGTTTAGCAATAGAGTAATTGTATTCTTTGCACATGTCTATTCTACTTGCCATTTCTGCAACCTTATGTCGTAAAGCTTGAAATTTATCTAAAGGTTTTCCAAAAGCATTTCTTTCTTGCATATACTTTACAGTATAATCTAAAGCATACTCAGCTCTTGCATGAGCATTTACAGCCATAATTAGCCTTTCAGACGCAAAATGCTGCATTATGTATGGGAAGCCTTTACCTTCTTCCCCTAATAAATTCTGTAACGGAACCTCTACATTGTCAAAAGCAATTTCTGCGGTATCTGAAGCTCTCCAACCTAATTTATCTAATTTGGTAGCAGAGAGTCCTAGAGATTTCCGATCAACTATAAATAAACTAATTCCTTTATATTTTTCTGACAAATCTGTTTTTGCAGCTACAATTAAATAGTCTGAGTAAACACCGTTTGTGATAAAAGTTTTTGAACCATTTAAAATATATGAGTCTCCTTTTCTAATAGCAGTAGATCGCATCCCTGCCACATCAGAGCCCCCAAAAGGTTCAGTAATACATAAGCAACCAATCATATCTCCCTCAACACTAGGTGTTAAATATTTTTGCTTTAAATTCTCGGATGCTTCTTCATTTAAATGCGTCATCGCTAAATACGCATGCGCCCATATTGCAGCTGCAAACCCACCTGAATTTATTTTCTGTAGTTCCTCTAAAAAAATAACAGTATAGAAAAAATCTAAATCTAAGCCACCGTATTTTTCTGGTGTAGTTAGACCCAAATACCCCATTTCACCAAATTTCTTCCAAATAAAACGTTCAATCGTTCCTGTCTTCTCCCATTTTTCTATGTGTGGAACTACCTCTTTTTGTAAAAAAAATTTAAAACTTGCACGAAAAGCTTCGTGTTCTTCAGTAAAATACATACTGTTCATTTAATCTATGTTTGACTTGTTTATATAGCCATCAAATATAAGACTATTCTATCATATGATTTAATGCAAAAAATATTTTATCTTTTTTTATTTCAACCTTTTTTAAGACTCTTTAGCCTGATCTGAAAATTAAAAAATACTTAAGAATAGGTCCACGAGTATAATTAACTAATTGAAATACTTAATGTTAAAATTTATTTTTTAATGTTGTTGTATGTAAAATAAAAATTGGATTTTAGTTTTTTGATTTTTACTTTTTCTTAGCGATCCGATAAATAGTGCTAAATTCTAAATAGAATTAAGCCTTGCTCTCCTTAATAGCATCTGTATATCTTTTTAATTGTTCCTTAACAACTGGGAACAAGAAGTACAATCCTACCATATTAGGGAATACCATAGCAAAAATCATTGCGTCTGAAAATGCCCAAATAGACTTCATACTAGCTGAAGCTCCTATAACAACAAATAATAAGAATAATAATTTATATGTCATATCTGCCGCTTTACCTCTACCGAATAAAAACTTCCACGATTGAAGTCCGTAATAAGACCAAGAAATCATTGTAGAAACTGCAAATAACACTACTGCTACTGTTAAGAATACATTAGAATAGGGTATGTATTGTGCAAATGCTTTTGAGGTAATTCCAGCTCCTTCATAAGAAACGCCATCAATTAACACAGCTCCTGCTCCATCTCCTCCATATTGAAAGATAGTTGCTCCGGAGGCATCTCCACCAAAATTAAAAATAATAATTACCAAGGCAGTCATTGTACAAATCACAACTGTGTCTATAAATGGTTCTAATAATGCAACCAAACCTTCAGAAGCTGAATATTTAGTTTTCACTGCTGAATGTGCAATAGATGCAGAACCCGCACCTGCCTCATTAGAAAATGCAGCTCTTTTAAATCCTACTAGTAACACTCCAATAACCCCACCAACTCCAATAGCTGTTGGATTAAAAGCTTCTCTAAAAATTAAAGAAAATGCATCATCTATTAATGAAAAATTAGCTCCTAAAATATAAAGACATGCTAGTAAATATAATACCGCCATAAATGGCACTACTTTTTCTGTTACTGAAGCAATTCTTTTAATTCCTCCAATAATAATAACACCCACTACAATTGCCATAACAACACCTATCCAGAATCCTGCTCCAGAACTTTCTAGACCCATTAGCTCTTTTAAGACTACTGTTGCCTGGTTAGATTGAGCAGCGTTACCACCACCAAAAGATCCTCCAATACAGAAAATAGCAAAAATAACTGCTACTATTTTTCCAAATGTTTCAAACCCTCTTTCTTTTAGTCCTTTACTGATATAATACATTGGACCACCATAAACAGTTCCATCTTCTCCAACATCTCTATATTGGACTCCTAATGTACACTCAACAAATTTTGTTGACATTCCTAAAAACCCACAAACTACCATCCAAAATGTTGCTCCAGGACCACCAAGAGCAATAGCTAATGCTACCCCTGCAATATTTCCATTACCAACTGTTCCGGAAACTGCTGTAGCTAATGCTTGGAAGTGAGTTACTTCACCTTCCGTGCTTTCATCTTTAATGGTTCCTTTAATATCACCACCAATAGCTAATACTGGATCTCCAGCTACGTGTTGATCTAATTCGTCATATTTTCCTCTAACTACATTGATAGCAGTTTTAAAGTGAAAAATATTTGGAAATTTAAAATAAATGGTAAAAAACAAGGCACTACCAACTAATAAAAGTAATACAAAAGGCACATCTATTCCTGCAATTGGTATAGTAAAGAATATTAAATTACTAAAGAAATCAGACACGGGTTGAAATGCCGCATCAATTTTCTGATCTAATCCTTTTTCTTGTGCAAATGTTAACATTGGGACTACCATAAGTAGTAGTACTAGAAGTTTTTTCTTCATGAGAAGTTGTAGTTTTTGTTTTTTGTAATCCGCAATATGATAAAAAAATGAACTCCGAACAACTTTTGAAGGTTAAAAGTATTTTTTAGTTTCAGTTTCTTTAGATCTTCATAAATGTTCCTTAAAGAGTTTTGAAGAAAACCATCGGTAGCGATTATTTTAAAAGAGCGCTCTTAACTTAGATATTTGCTCTGGCCTTCCTAAAACAATTAGATACGAATCTTTTTGTAATACAATGGAAGCTTCAGGATTTATAAGATAGCTATTGTCTGGCGCTTTAAAACCAATAACTGTACATCCTGTTTTTCTTCTTAAATCTAAATCTAAGATTGTTTTGTCTATATATTCCTTTGGAAGATCATCAACAGCTATTTCTTCTAAATTAGCTGTCGTTTCACCTTCAATTGTTAATCTATCGACAAATTCAATAACATCTGGAGTTACAACTAAAGAAGCCATATGATCACCTCCTAATTTATCTGGCATAATGACGTTACTAGCCCCTGCTATTTTTAGTTTACTATAAGATGACTCATTAGAAGCTCTACTTATAATTTTACATTTATTATTCAATTGATTTGCAGTTAGAACAACAAATAAATTATCTGCATCAGAGGGTAAAGCTGTAATTAAGTTTGCAGCACTTTTAATACCTGCTCTTAATAAAGTTTCGTCTAAAGTTGCATCACCTTGAATATTTAAAATACTATTATTATCTAACTCGGATATCATTTCTTTATCCTTCTCTACAACTACTAATTTTTCATTATAGTTGTTCAATTTAAGAATTGCTTGATTCCCATTTCTACCAAAACCGCAAACAATAGTATGTCCTTTTAAATTTTTAATCTGTTTTTCCACTTTCCTATGTTTAAATTGTTCAAATAATCTTCCACTGACAATAAATTCAGAGAAGGTCGAGACCGCATAACCAAAAACTGTTATACTCGTTAGAATTAAAAATACTGTAAATATTTTTTCTTCTGGTGTGAATGGTTTTACTTCTCCGAAACCAACTGTAGTAATTGTAATTACGGTCATATAAAGTGCATCGACAAAGGAATAGTTTGACAAAAGCATATAGCCGGAGACACCCAATGATAAAATTACAAAAACAAGAGCAAGTGTCTTATTAATTCTAGATTCTAAAATATTCATAAACTATATATCAAAAACCGAGCTTCGTTTAGTATAAATCATGTCTTTCAACTTAAATAAAAAAGCCATCGTTAAATAAAACCCAAATGATAAACCTACAGTGAAAAATGTTACATAAATAAAAAATAAGCGCACATGGGTAACTCTCATTCCTAAGGCATCTGCTAATCTAACAGATACATGAAAACCATTTCTTTCCAGAACATGCCTTGTGGAATCGATTAATTTCATCTTTTATTATTTAAACTCAAAGATACTATTTTATACTAATTTGCTATTGGCATCTATCTTAAAAATGATTTGTATTGATTAACTTTGCTTTTTTCTATAAAATTTACACCTTTGAAAGAACAACAATACATAGAAGTTTATGGAGCTAGAGCTCATAATTTAAAAAATATTGACGTAAAGATTCCTCGTGAAAAACTCGTTGTTATTACAGGTTTAAGTGGTAGTGGTAAATCTTCTTTAGCTTTTGATACAATTTACGCAGAAGGCCAAAGACGTTATATTGAAACTTTCTCAGCATATGCTCGGCAATTTCTAGGGGGACTGGAAAGGCCTGATGTAGACAAAATTGATGGTTTATCACCAGTAATTTCTATTGAACAAAAAACAACTAACAAGAGCCCAAGATCTACGGTAGGAACAATTACAGAAATTTATGACTTTTTACGTTTATTATTCGCCAGAGCTGCAAATGCTTACTCTTATAATACTGGTCAAAAAATGGTTAGCTATTCTGATGACCAAATAAAAAAACTAATTCTTACTGACTTTACTAATAGAAAAATTGCCGTATTAGCACCTTTAATTAGGTCTAGAAAGGGGCATTATAGAGAGCTTTTTGAACAAATTTCAAAACAAGGTTTTTTAAGAGTTCGTATTGATGGTGAAATTAGAGAAATCGAAAAAGGTATGAAATTAGATCGTTACAAAACACATGACATAGAAGTTGTAATAGATCGGATAATTGTTAATAAAACAATAGAAAAGCGTTTAGAGGAAACTATAAAGACTGCATTGTACGCTGGAGATAACATTTTAATGGTACTAGATGTTGATAATAATAAACCACGTTATTTTAGTCGTGAACTTATGTGTCCAAAATCTGGTATTGCTTATCCTAAACCAGAGCCGAATACTTTTTCTTTTAATTCCCCTAAGGGGGCCTGTAATAGCTGCAATGGATTAGGTATAAATCAAGAAATAAATCTTCAGAAGGTTATACCAAATGATTCAATGTCAATAAAGTCTGGTGGTATAATTCCTCTAGGAGAATACAAAAATAGTTGGATTTTTAAGCAAATAGAAAATATAGCGGAGCGTTATAAATTTAAATTAAGTGATCCCATAAATAAAATACCTAGCGCTGCGATAGATATTATTTTAAATGGTGGTAAAGAGACTTTTTCTATCAAATCTAAATCAGCCGGAGTAACTAGAAATTATGAAATTGATTTTGAAGGAATTATTGCATTTATAGAAAGTCAATATAAAAGTTCTGAAAGCACTTCAATAAAGCGATGGGCTAAAGGCTTTATGGATGAAGTTTTTTGTAAAACTTGTGAAGGAAAGAGATTAAAAAAAGAAGCACTACATTTTAAAATTTTAGATAAGAATATTAGTGATCTAGTCCAAATGGATATTACCGAATTAGCTAATTGGTTTAAAAATATTGAGACAGATTTATCTGAAAGGCAAATAGCTATTGGTGGAGAAATTTTAAAAGAGATCAGGACTCGAATTCAATTTTTATTAGATGTAGGCTTAGATTATTTAACTTTAAATAGGACTTCTAAATCACTTTCAGGAGGAGAGGCTCAAAGGATACGTTTGGCGACTCAAATTGGTTCTCAACTAGTTGGTGTACTATATATACTAGACGAACCAAGCATTGGTCTACATCAAAGGGATAATCAAAAATTAATAGACTCATTAATAAAATTAAGAGATATTGGTAATTCTGTCTTAGTTGTAGAGCACGATAAAGATATGATTAAACACGCAGATTTTGTCTTTGATATTGGTCCTGGAGCTGGAAAATACGGTGGTGAAATCGTTTCAGCTGGAACTTTTAAAGAACTAAAAGAGCAAAGAACACTGACATCAGATTATCTAACTGGTAAAAAAGAGATTCCTGTTCCAAAGAAAAGAAGAAAAGGTAATGGAAAAACTATTAAACTTTCTGGAGCATCAGGTAATAACTTAAAAAATGTTTCTGTTGAATTTCCTTTAGGAATAATGATTTGTGTTACGGGAGTTTCTGGGAGTGGAAAATCAACATTAATTAACGAAACATTATATCCTATTTTAAACGCTCATATTTATCGAGGTGTAAAAAAACCGATGCCTTACAAGGATATTAAAGGGTTAGAACACATAGATAAAGTAATAGATATAGATCAATCTCCTATAGGCAGAACACCACGTTCAAACCCGGCTACATATACAGGTACTTTTAGTGAAGTAAGAAGTTTGTTTTCTAAAACTCCAGAAGCTGCAATAAGAGGCTATAAGCCAGGGCGTTTTTCTTTTAATGTTAATGGAGGAAGATGCGAAACTTGCCAAGGTGGTGGTGTCCGTATAATTGAAATGAATTTTTTACCCGATGTACAAGTAGTCTGTGAAACTTGTCAAGGGAAACGTTTTAATAGGGAGACTTTAGAAATTCGTTACAAAGGAAAATCCATTTCTGATGTTTTAAATATGACTATTGAGGATGCTACAATTTTTTTTGAAAATATCCCTAAAATTTATAGGAAATTAAAAACTATCAAAGATGTTGGTCTTGGTTATATTACACTTGGACAACAGTCAACAACTCTCTCTGGTGGTGAAGCTCAGCGTATAAAATTAGCGTCAGAATTATCAAAAAGAGATACAGGTAATACATTTTATATTTTAGATGAACCAACTACAGGGTTACATTTTGAAGATATTCGAGTATTAATGAATGTTTTAAATAAATTAGCAGATAAAGGCAATACAGTTTTAATTATTGAACATAATTTAGATGTTGTAAAATTAGCGGATTACATTATTGATGTAGGTATGGAAGGTGGGAAAAAAGGAGGTGAAATATTATGTAAAGGCACACCAGAAGAAGTTGCTAAGCATAAAAAAAGTTATACTGCGAAGTTTTTGAAAAAAGAATTACTTTAGTGAATTAGTTTCTAAGGAAATTATCAAAAAAAAGGAAAATTATGATAAATGAGGATAGAAAAATAAAAGAAAAGTTTCAATCAAAAACTTGGAATGAAATAAAAACAAATGATTCTTGGGCTATATTTAAAATTATGGCAGAATTTGTTGAAGGATATGAAAAACTTGGTAAAATTGGACCATCTGTTTCTATATTTGGATCTGCACGAACTAATTCAGAAGATCCCTATTACAAATTAGCTGAAGAAGTTGGTTTTAAATTAACTCAAAATGGCTACGGTGTCATCACTGGAGGAGGACCAGGAATTATGGAGGCGGGTAATAAGGGAGCACATAGAGGAAAAGGAACTTCTATAGGATTAAATATAGAACTACCTTTTGAGCAACATTACAACCCCTGGATAGACAAAGATAAAAACTTAGAATTTGATTATTTTTTCGTCAGAAAAGTAATGTTTGTAAAATATTCGCAGGGATTTATTGTAATGCCTGGTGGTTTCGGAACATTAGATGAACTTTTTGAAGCAATCACTTTGATTCAAACAAAGAAAATAGGACGATTCCCAATTATATTAATGGGAAGCAAGTTTTGGGGTGGTCTAGTTGATTGGATTAAAAACACTCTTCTTGAACAAAAGAAAATTTCAGAGGAGGATTTAAAATTATTTAGAGTTGTTGATACTGCAGATGAAGCAATAGATCACTTAAATAAATTCTATTCAAAGTATCAATTGAAACCGAACTTTTAAAATATCTTTTTAAAATCTAATTGAAGCAATCACTATCAATATTCGTTTTGTTATTTCTGTTGAGCATTAAAATATTAGCTCAACAGAATTCAATTAATATAAATGCAACATTAGATGTTACGAAGGATCTCTTAAATATTGAACAAAGAATTATATATTACAACACTTCTGACAAGGACTTAAAGAGCATTTTTTTACATAATTGGCCAAATAGTTTTAAAAATAGAAAAACTGCTTTATCAAAAAGGTTTATAGAAGCTTATAAGAAAAATATGTATTTTTCTAAGGAGAAAGATTTAGGTTTTTCTACTATCAAAAATATCTCCGTAAATTTTGAAACGGTTAAATTTCTCGAATTAAAAAATCAAAATGATGTTTTAGAGATTCCCTTAGCAAGTTTTCTTAAGAAAGATGATAGCATCGTAATTAATGCTACATACAGCGTAAAAATACCAAATTCTAAATTCACTGACTACGGTAAAACCAAAACAGGATATCAACTGAGGTATTGGTACTTAAACCCTGCTGTTTTTAATAAAAAATGGTTATTGATGAGTAATTTAAATAATGATGATTTGTTTGAAAGTCCTACAAAATATTCATTAAAATTAAAATTACCAAAAGAGTACAAAATAAATAGTAACTTAACTAAACAAAAAACTGAAGGTGAAAAATTTAATACTTATTATTTCGCTGGTGAAAATAAAACTGATGTTATATTAAGCATAGATCAAATAGATAGATTTAAAGTTTATAAAACAAAAAATATTAAAATTCTAACAGATATCTTAGATGATAAAGTTGACTACAAGTCTTCAATAAAAATCTTAAACAGAGAACTTGATTTTTTAGAAAAATATTTAGGAGAATATCCCCATAAAGAAATTTTCTTAGATAAAGTGGCGCAAAAGAAAGATCCTATTTATGGTTTAAGTCAGCTTCCCGATTTTATTCGACCTTTCTCAGATACCTTCAAAACTGATATTACACTTTTTAAAATTTTAACCAAGAAATATATAGAAAGTACAATACTTGTGAATAAAAGAAAAGAATATTGGATAACTGATGGACTTCAGAGTTATTTAATGATGGAATATGTTAATGAATTTTACCCAGAAGTTAAACTTCTTGGAACTACATCAAAATCTTGGTTGCTTAAAAGATATAATGTTTCAGAATTAGATTTTAACGATAAATATCCGTTCATATATCAACTTAGTGCAAGAAGTTTTCTAGATCAACCCTTAACAACAAGTGCAGATTCTCTATCTAATTTTAATAGAAAAATTGTTAATAAATATAAAGCTGGATTGAGCTTTATATATCTTAAAAGTTTTTTAGGAGATTCTGTTTTAAATGATGCTATCAAAGAGTTTTATTTTAAAAAGAAACTTGAAAAAGTTTCTGCTATTGATTTTAAAAATATTATTACAACTAAAACAACTCAAGATTTAAGTTGGTTTTTTGGTGATTATATTCAAACTAATAAAAAAATAGATTATACAATAAGTGATGCAAAAATTATTGGTGATAGTGTGACGATTATAATTAAAAATAAAAGAAATATTACTGTTCCTGTTGCTTTATATGGATTAAAGAATAAAGAAATTAAATTTAAAAAATGGTATTCTAATATAAATAATACCAAAACAATTAAATTAAAAAACTTTAATTATGATACTTTCTCATTAAATTATGAACAACAATATCCAGAACATAATACTCAAAATAATCAAAAGAAAATTAAAAGAAGCTTGCTCAACAAAGCATTAAAATTTTCTTTTATTAAAGATATTGAAGACCCTTATTATAACCAGGTTTTTTATCAGCCTAATTTTGATTATAATTTTTATGATGGTTTTATTTTTGGATTGAAACTTCACAACAAACCTATTATAAAAAGAAATTTAGAATTAACACTTCAACCTTCCTATGCCTTTAAAAGCTCATCTATTACAGGAAGTTTTGCTTTTAGATACAATCAGTATTTTGAGGACACTAATATCTATAAAATTGTTTACGGGCTTTTTGGAAGTACACAACATTATGCAAAAGATCTTTCATACAATGCTTTCATTCCTTATATCAGCTTAATATTCAAAAGAAAATCTTTAAGAGATGTAAGTTCGGAATCAATTTCAGCAAAAATGGTTAATATAAATAGAGAAACTTCAGTTAATCAAATCTCTAAAGAACAAGATTCCTATAGTATATTTAATCTAAGTTATCAATATTCAAATCCAAATATAATTAAAGACTTCAGGTATCGTTTTAACTTCGAAGCTGCAAAAGATTTCTCTAAAATCTCTCTAGATTTAAGATATAGAAGTTTGACTTCAAAAGATACCCAATTAGACTTCAGAGTTTTTGCAGGTGCTTTTTTAAATAATCGTACAACGGGTGATTATTTTAGTTTTGGCTTAGATAGAGCGAACGATTATTTATTTGAACTTAACTATTTTGGAAGGTCTGAAAGCTCAGGTTTGTTTAGCCAACAATTCATTATAAATCAAGGAGGATTTAAATCAGTTTTACCTGTTAGATATGCGAATCAATATATGTTATCTACTAATTCAAGTATAGGTTTGTGGAAATGGGTTGAGGCTTATAATGGAACTGCTTTTTTAAAGAATAAAGGTGAGTCTCTTTATTTTGCTTATGAAAATGGAGTCCGGTTTAATTTTATTCATAATATTTTAGAAGTTTATTTACCAATATACTCTAATAATGGCTGGGAGATATCTCAAAAATCATATGTAGAGAAAGTTAGGTTTACACTAACGGCTGACATCCAATCTATTTATAATTTTTTTAGACGCGGTTTTTTATGATATTCTTATAAAAAGCTTTATTTAATTGTATTATATTTAATTATATTCAAAAAAAATATAACTTTTTAAATTTAGTTTAAAATCAGTACTTTTGTATGACTTAAAATTACTGTTTTATGACTAACACAGAAACTCAACAAAAACATAACATTTCATTTGAAGATTTTAAAGCTGAAGTTTTAAATGACTACAAAATCGCAAGAATTAGTAGAGAATGTAGTTTATTAGGTAGACGTGAAGTTTTAACTGGGAAGGCTAAATTTGGTATTTTTGGTGATGGAAAAGAGGTCCCTCAGCTAGCTTTAGCAAAAGCATTTAAAAATGGTGACTTTCGTTCTGGTTACTATCGAGATCAAACTTTTATGATGGCGATTGGTGAATTAACGGCACAACAATTCTTCTCAGGCTTATATGCTCACGCAGATATCGAAGTAGAACCAATGTCTGCAGGAAGACAAATGGGTGGGCATTTTGCGACCCACAGTTTAAATGAAGATGGTTCTTGGAAAAATTTAACACTACAAAAAAACTCTTCCTCAGATATATCACCAACAGCGGCCCAAATGCCACGTTTACTAGGTTTAGCACAAGCCTCAAAAGTATATAGAAATATTACAGTTTTAAAAAATAGCTCTAATTTTTCTAATAACGGAAATGAGGTTGCATGGGGAACAATTGGGAATGCAAGTACCAGTGAAGGTGTATTTTTTGAAACTATAAATGCAGCTGGCGTCTTACAAGTCCCTATGGTAATGAGTGTTTGGGATGATGATTACGGAATATCCGTACATGCAAAATATCAAACAACAAAAGAAAGTATTTCTGAAATACTAAAAGGGTTTCAGCGTGATGAAAAAAATAAAGGGTATGAAATATTTGTCGTAAATGGTTGGGACTATACCCAACTTATTGATGTATATAGTAAAGCATCAGAAATAGCTAGAGTAGAACATGTACCTGTATTAATTCATGTGAAAGAGTTAACTCAACCACAAGGACACTCAACTTCTGGGTCACACGAGCGGTATAAAGATGCTGAACGTTTACGATGGGAAAAAGATTTTGATTGCATTACTAAAATGCGAGAATGGATCTTAAATTTTGAATTAGAAACTGAAAATGGGGAAATTTTAAAGTTTGTGAACTCCGAAGAGGAGCTGATTCTCATAGATAAAAAAGCAAAAAAAGAAGTTATTAATTCAAAAAGAGTTGCTTGGAACAATTATTTAAATGAAATAAAAATTGAGTTAAACAGTGCTTTAAATATTTTAGAGAAAGTAGCGCAAAAAAGTAGTAATAAAGCTTTTATTTTAAAGTATACTAATAACTTAAAATCAATATCAGAACCAAACAGAAAGGACGTTTTAGTAACTCTTCGTAAAAGTTTACGTTATTTAAAAGATGAGGAATTTTCAGAAAAAATTCAACTTCAGGAATTTATAAAAATATATTCAAATAGAATTCAGCAAAAATATTCTTCTCACTTAACAAGTGAAACAAAAAAATCTATCTTAAAAATTGGTCCTGAAAGTCCAAGGTATAAAGAAGAAAAAAATCTAGTAGATGGACGTATAATTATGCGTGACAACTTTGATGTTCTTTTAGAAAAACATCCAGAATTATTAATATTTGGTGAAGATGCTGGCTTTATAGGTGATGTGAACCAAGGACTAGAAGGATTACAAGAAAAATATGGAGAATTTAGAGTTTCAGATACTGGAATAAGAGAAGCTACTATTATTGGTCAAGGGATAGGAATGGCGATGCGTGGGCTTAGACCAATTGCAGAAATTCAATATTTAGATTATTTAATTTATGCATTACAAATTATGAGTGATGACTTGGCTACATTACTTTATAGAACTTTTGGCAAACAAAAAGCTCCTTTAATAATAAGGACTCGTGGCCATCGATTAGAAGGAATTTGGCATGCAGGGTCTCCTATGGGGGGAATTATAAATAATATTCGAGGAATTCACGTTTTAGTCCCTAGGAATATGACAAAAGCAGCTGGATTTTACAATACTTTATTAGAAGGTGATGAACCTGCTCTGGTAATAGAATGTTTAAATGGATACCGTTTAAAAGAAGAAATGCCATTGAATCTTGGTGTTTATAAAACTGCTATTGGAATAGTTGAAACGATTAGACCAGGAGATGATATAACTGTTATTTCTTACGGATCTACACTAAGAATTATAGAAGAAGCGGCTAAAGATTTAGAACAAATTGGCATCAATATAGAAATTATAGATGCTCAATCTTTATTACCTTTTGATATTAATCATGAAACTGTTAAATCTGTTGCCAAAACAAATAGATTATTAGTAGTTGATGAAGATGTACCAGGTGGAGCTTCAGCTTATTTATTACAAGAAATAATAGAAAATCAAAACGGATATAAATATTTAGATAGTAAACCAGCTACACTAACTTCAAAAGCACATAGAACTGCTTATGGAACGGATGGTGACTATTTTTCAAAACCTTCTGCAGAAGACGTTTTTGAAAAAGTTTATGAAATGATGAACGAAGTAAATCCTGGGAAATATAAGAGCCTTTTTTAATAAAGTCATACTCAATCATATTAAAAAAACTCAAACGATAATGTTTGAGTTTTTTTTTAACACAATAATAAATGAATTAACTTCTATTTTTAATATTTTAGTATTCCGAACAATCAAACTTTTATACTATGAAAAATTTATTACTGTTTTCATTATTAGTGACTTTTATTCTTCCAATAAATTTAATTGCACAAAGCAAAAGAACCAAAAAGAAAAAAACGAATAAAAAGTCAGAAAGATATTCTAAAGTATTTAAAGAAAAGAAAGATAAACCTCTTAAATACATTGACTTTATTACAGATAAAACAAAAACTGATAAAGGACTTTTTAACGTTCATAAAACAAATAATAAATTCATTTATGAGATCCAAAAATCAAGTTTTGGGATAGAAATGCTTTTAGTAACAAGAATAAAAGATATTCCTGCGGATTTAGGTGGTGGTTATGTAAATGCTGGATCTAAAATAAACACACAGGTTGTTGTTTGGGAAAAATTTCAGGATAAAATTCTTTTAAAAGTAAAATCTTATAATGCAATTGCTAACGATTCTTTACCAATCTATAAATCAGTAAAAGCGAACAACTTTGAACCTATAATTTACGCTTTTGATATCAAAGCTCAAAACCAAGACTCTACGAGTGTATTGATAGATGTGACAAAATTTTTCTCTTCAGATATAAAAGCAATAACCGGCCTTCCTTCAAAATATCGAAAGACTTATAAAGTTAAGCGATTAGATGCTTCTAGAAGTTTTATAAACACAATTAAGAGTTATCCTAAGAATATAGAGGTAGTTCAAGATTTTACTTTTGATGCTGATGCACCTCCAAGTAATAGAAACACAAATACAATAACTATTCGTGTAAATCAATCTATGATTTTATTACCAGAGAAACCAATGATGCCAAGAATTTATGATAAACGTGTTGGCTATTTTTCAATTGGAAATATAGATTATAGTTCCGAAGCTCTTAAAGCTGAGAATAAAAGATATATTAAACGCTGGAGATTAGAGCCAAAAGATGAAGCTGCTTACAAACGCGGTGAATTAGTAGAACCTAAAAAACCAATAATTTATTATCTTGATCCTGCTACTCCAAAAAAATTAAGAAAATTCATAAAACAAGGAGTAAATGATTGGCAAAAAGTCTTTGAAACTGCTGGTTTTAAAAATGCGATTTTTGCAAAAATGCCCCCTACAGAAAAAGAAGACCCTGAATTCAGCATGGAAGACATAAGGTATTCGTCTATAAGATATGTCGCAAGTAAAACAAGAAATGCTACAGGACCAAGTGTTTCTGACCCACGTTCTGGAGAGATTATTGAAAGTGATATCATTTGGTATCACAATCATTTACGCTCATACAGAAATCGATATTTATTAGAAACAGGAGCAGCAAATCCAACCGCTAGAACACTCGATACAAAACCAGAAGAAATAGGTGAAATGATGCGTATGGTAATTGCGCATGAAGTTGGACATGCTTTAGGCTTACCCCACAACATGGCCGCTAGTTTTGCTTACCCTGTAGACTCTCTAAGATCAGGTAGTTTTACTAAAAAATATGGGATTGCAGCCACTATTATGGATTATGCGCGCTATAACTATATCGCACAACCTGGTGATAAAGATATTCGCTTTATAAGGCAAATTGGACCTTATGATCATTATGCAATTAATTGGGGGTATCGTAAAATTTTAGGAATTGAAAGTGCAGAAAATGAAGTAAAGATATTAGATAAATGGATTACGGATAAATCTACTGATCCAAAATATAGATTCGGTAGTCAACGATTTGACCCATCTGCACAAACTGAAGGGATTGGAAACAATCAAATAAAAGCGAGCAGCTATGGTATAAAAAACTTAAAAATTGTTGCTAAAAATTTAACTGATTGGACCTCAAGTCAAACAAATAATTATGATGACTTAAGTGAATTGTATAGCGAACTCCTGAGTGTTTGGAATCGATACATAGGTCATGTCGCTGGAAATATTGGCGGAGTGTACGAGTTTAATAAAAAGCCTAACCAAATCGGTAATATCTATATTCCTGTTGATGAAAAAATACAGAAATCCTCATTAAATTGGTTACTTAAAAATACATTTTCTACTCAGAATTGGTTGCTCGATAAAAATATTTTAAACAAGATTAAAGAAACAGGATATACTGAAAGAATTTTAGGCTATCAGAATAGACATCTAATAGCATTGTTAAATGTAAAAACTCTGAAAAGAATGATTAATGCAGAAGTAATTCAATCAGACTTTTATGCAGTATCAGATATGATTCGAGACTTAAGAAAAGGCATTTTTTCTGAAATAAATTCAACAAAAAACATTGACTTATCTCGAAGAAATCTTCAAAAAACTTTTATCGAAAGGATGAATAAATTAATGACTGATAACGCAATTAATAATTCTGATATTTCATCAATTATTCGTGGCGAATTAGAATCGTTAAAATATTTGATGAATTTAGCTAGTAGAAGAGCTGTGAATAGAATTACAAAATATCACTATAAAGATTGTATTCATAAAATTGAGGCCATTTTAAATCCTAAAAAATAAGCATCTTTTAAAGCTTAACTTCACAGCTATTATCAAAAAAATAGGTTTTTAAAGCTTACTTTTGCTGTAAATAAATAAATAAATGAACATCATTGATAATTTAAGGTGGCGTTATGCTACAAAGAAATTTGATAAGACTAAAAAATTGTCAGATTTTCAAATAAATACTCTTAAGGAAACGTTTAATTTAACGGCAACCTCTTATGGCTTACAACCTTTAAAATTAGTTGTAGTTCAGAATAAAAAAATACAAGCACAATTAGTTTCAGCATCATATAATCAACAACAAATATTTCAGGCTTCTCATGTTTTAATCATTTGTATTCAAAATAATTTTAGTTCGAAAGATGTAGAGAAATATTTTGAATTATCAAAAAAAATAAGAAATACTCCTGACGAAATAATAAATCCTTTTAAAGATTTTTTGGTTAAAGAGATGAATAATAAAACAACCGAAGAATTAGAGGTTTGGAATAAAAATCAGGCTTACTTAGCTTTAGGCAATTTATTAACTGTTTGCGCTGTCGAAAAAATAGATGCATGTCCTATGGAAGGATTTAATCCAAAATTATATGACGAAATTTTAAATTTAAAATCTCATCAAATAAAATCTGTTTTAGTTCTCCCTGTTGGCTTTAGATCAGAAGATGATTACATGAAAGATCTTGCAAAAATTCGAAAAAATATAGAGGATTCTATAATTGAAATTTTTTAATTTTAGAATTAAAAATTAATACACAATTTTCATGAAAAATACTGTTAGAAATCAAGAACCTATTGAAGTTTGGAATCATTTTTCTGATTTAAATGCTGTACCACGTCCTTCAAAAAAAGAAGAAGGTGTTATAAAATTTATGGTCGCATTTGGAGAAAAACTAAATCTTGAAACATTTGTAGATAATATTGGTAATGTTATAATTAAAAAACCTGCTACAAAAGGTTTTGAAAACAGAAAAACAGTCGTTTTACAAAGTCACTTAGATATGGTGCATCAGAAAAATTCAAACACAATTTTTGACTTTGATAAACAAGGAATTGAAATGTATGTTGATGGAGATTGGATAACGGCTAAAGGAACAACCCTAGGAGCTGATAATGGATTAGGAGTTGCAGCAATTATGGCTATTTTATCCTCTAAAACAATTACTCACCCTGGCTTAGAGGCATTGTTCACAATAGATGAAGAGACGGGAATGACTGGTGCAATGGGTTTAGAAGCAGGTGTTTTAAATGGTGATATTTTATTAAACCTAGATACAGAAGAAGATGATGAAATTGGAATAGGCTGTGCTGGTGGAATAGATATAACAGCTAAAAGATCTTATTCTGAATGCAAAACCCCTGATGATACCAGTGCCTACTCAATAACTGTAAATGGTTTAAATGGGGGTCACTCTGGAATGGATATTCATAAAGGCTTAGGGAATGCAAATAAAATCATGAATCGTATTTTATTTAACGGATTCACAAATTATGGATTAAGGGTTATTGAAATCAACGGTGGAAGTTTAAGAAATGCCATACCAAGAGAAAGTGTTTCATCTATAGTGATAAATAGTGCTTCTAAAGATCATTTTATTAATGAAACTAACGAACTTATCAATAATATTAAGATGGAGTTTTTAACTTTAGAACCTAATTTAAATATAGAACTAAAAACAACTTCAGTACCAAAGGAAGTTATGGATTTAGATGTACAAGAAAGCTTAATAAAATCTCTCTATGGTGCAGTAAATGGAGTTTATAGAATGAGTCCAGATATTAAAGGTCTTGTAGAAACTTCTAATAATATTGCTAGAGTTGTTGTTAAAGACGGACGCATTAAGATTAGCTGCCTAACAAGATCCTCTTCTGAAACAAATAAGACAGATTTATCAAATTCTTTACTTTCAGTATTTGAATTATCTGGTTTTGAAGTTGTATTGTCTGGAGAATATCCCGGATGGCAACCAAATGTAGCCTCAGAAATATTAGAAATAGTTTCTAGTTCATATGAAAGACTTCATGGGGAAAAAGCAAATATAGCTTCTTGTCATGCAGGCTTAGAATGTGGAATTCTAGGACAAAACTATCCTAAAATGGATATGATTTCTTTTGGCCCAACTATTCTTGGGGCACACTCACCCGATGAGAGAGCAAGTATTAGTTCCACCCAAAAATTCTGGAAATTTTTAAAGGAAATTCTAAATAATATTCCAAAAAAGTAATAAAAAGAAAACCGAAACTTATGTTTCGGTTTTCTTTTTAAAATAAATAAAATTCTCTGTAATTATTTAAATTATAGTATTTTACATTTTTATAATGTTTTAACATCATTAACTTTTAGAAAACGGAATAAATTGTATTTTTACTATTATAATAAATTAAAGCTTAATGGGTAAAATTATTGCGATAGCAAATCAAAAAGGAGGAGTAGGAAAAACGACTACAAGTATTAATTTAGCTGCTTGCTTAGGAGTTTTAGAGAAAAGAGTACTCCTTATTGATGCAGATCCTCAAGCAAATGCTTCTTCTGGATTAGGGATAGACGTAGAAGCTATTGAATTTGGTACCTATCAAGTTTTAGAACATACCATTTCTGCTGAAAGCGCGATTATTAAAACTTCATCGCCGAATCTTGATATTATCCCGGCCCATATTGACCTAGTGGCTATTGAGATTGAATTAGTAGATAAATTTGAAAGAGAATATATGCTAAAAAAGGCATTAGTCTCTTTAAAAGATAAATATGATTACATTATAATAGATTGTGCTCCATCATTAGGATTAATAACTTTAAATTCTTTGGTTGCATCAGACTCTGTAATGATCCCAATACAATGTGAATATTTTGCACTAGAGGGTTTGGGGAAATTATTAAACACAATCAAAAGTGTTCAAAATATTCATAATAATGATTTAGAGATAGAAGGCTTATTATTAACAATGTTTGATTCACGATTAAGATTATCTAATCAAGTTGTAGACGAGGTTAGAAAACATTTCTCAATAATGGTTTTTGATACAATAATTAGAAGAAATATTCGCTTAGGTGAAGCTCCAAGTTATGGTGAAAGTATTATCGCTTATGACTCAACATGTAAGGGTGCTGTTAATTACTTAAATTTAGCACAAGAATTGATTAAAAAAAATCGATAAATGGCGAAAGCAACAAGAAAACAAGCAATGGGAAGAGGCTTATCAGCTTTATTAAAAGAATCTTCTGATAATATTCCTCAAAAAGGTATAAATAATATTGTGGGAAATATACTTGAATTAGAATTAAATTTAATTGAAGTAAATCCCTACCAACCAAGGACATATTTTGATGAAGAATCTTTAAGGGAATTAGCAGGTTCTATTAAAGAATTAGGAGTTATACAACCAATTACAGTAAGAAAAACAGGAGATAATAAATTTCAATTAGTATCTGGAGAAAGACGGTTTAGAGCTTCAAAACTTATTGGTAATAAAACGGTCCCAGCATATATAAGGATAGCCAACGATAAAGAAATGCTAGAAATGGCTTTAGTTGAAAATATCCAACGTCAGAATTTAGATCCTATAGAGGTTGCACTTTCTTACCAACGCTTAATTGATGAAATTCAATTAACTCAAGAAGAATTGAGTACCAGAGTTGGTAAAAAACGTTCGACAGTAACAAACTATTTACGATTACTAAAATTAGACCCAATTTTACAAACAGGAATACGTGATGGTTTTATTTCTATGGGCCATGGTCGAACAATCATTAGCATTGAAAATAAAGAGAATCAAATAACTATTTACAAAAAAATTCTTCGTGATAAATTATCTGTAAGACAGACAGAAGAACTCGTTAAAAATTTAAAAAAATCTAAAACTAAAAAATCTAAAAAAAAAGAATTACCTAAATTTATAAAAGATAATATTCAAGAAATTAATTCTTTTTTTGGTCAAAGTATTAATATAATAATTGGAATAGATGGAAAAGGAAAACTAACAATCCCATTTCAATCTGAAGAAGATTTTAACCGAATTAAAAATTTATTAAAATAGTGATTCTTAAAAAAACAATGTTTTCTTTATTGATAGTTATTCTAATAACAAATTCTCTTTTCTCCCAAAGAGATTCAACTATTGTGAAAAATGTAAAAGCAATAAATAAAATTAATATTGCAAAAGATGTATACAACCCTTTGTCTCCATCAAAAGCCGCATTCTATTCTGCTATTTTACCAGGAATGGGGCAAATCTATAATAAAAAATACTGGAAAGCTCCAATTGTGTGGGGGGTGCTTGGTGGTACAACTTTTTTATACATAGACAACAATAGTATTTATAAAAGATATAGAACTGCTTTTCGTTTAAGAAAAGCAGGATTACAAGACGAATTCACATTAGATAATGGTACCTCATTAATTTCTGAGACTGGATTAGAAAGTGCACAAAAGCAATTACGAGAAAATAGAGATTTAGCTTTATTATCGTCAGTTTTAGTATATGTATTACAAATTGTAGAAGCCAGTGTTAATGCTCATTTATTACAATTCAACACTAATGATAACTTATCATTCAAACCCGTTTTAATTCCAGATAATATGAAATTTACAAATACGGCGGTTGGTTTTAATTTAAAATATGACTTTTAATAATGAAAATAGCTATACTAGGTTACGGAAAAATGGGTAAAGAAATAGAGAGGATTGCAATTTCTAGAGGTCATGAAATAGTTATTAAAAGTGATGGTAATGATATGTATGATATTTCAATCGCTCACATTGCTATTGATTTTAGCACACCAGAATCAGCTTATAATAATATTTTAAATTGTATTAATAATCAAATTCCTGTTATATCTGGAACTACAGGCTGGCTAAAGAAATACGACGATATTGTGAGAGTTTGTGAAGAAAAAAATGGAGCTTTGATATATGCATCAAACTTTAGTTTAGGTGTAAATATTTTCTTTGAATTAAATAATCATTTGGCAAAAATGATGAATAAATTAAAAGATTATAAAGTTTCTATTGAAGAAACTCATCATATTAAGAAGCTAGATTCACCGAGTGGAACAGCAATTACTCTAGCTAATGGAATCATAGAAAACTCAGAATTCAGTGATTGGGAACTAGACAAGGTTACCTCAGAAAAAAATGTTCCTATTTTTTCAAAAAGAATCTCCGATGTACCGGGTATTCACAAAGTTTCTTACACTTCTGATATTGATAAAGTTCAAATAAATCACATTGCAAAAAATAGACAAGGATTTGCTCTAGGGGCTTTAATTGCTTCAGAATGGCTAGTTAATAAAAAAGGAGTTTATACAATGAAAGATGTATTAAATATTGTTTAAAATCGTAATATTTCCTTTACTTTGTAATCTTATGGAAATCAAAAATAAATCCTTTTAAAAGGTAAAAATATACTGTTATGACGTTTACACATTGGTGTCTTTTTTTTGTAATTATTCAAATCATACATTTTTTAGGAACTTGGAAACTTTATGTAAAAGCGGGCAGAAAACCCTGGGAAGCTATTATTCCTATTTATAACGGAATTGTATTAATGAAGATTATAAATCGTCCAAAATGGTGGGTGATTTTACTTTTCGTTCCAGTCGTAAATTTATTGATGTTTCCAGTGGTCTGGATTGAAAGTATCAGGACATTCGGTTATTTTAAAAAAATAGATTCATTTTTAGTAATTATAACCTTAGGCTTATATATTTTCTTCATTAATTATAAAACAGACCCCAAATACTATCCAGATAAAAGTTTAAAGAGGTGGAATCTATTTCGTCCTCGTTCTGGATTTGGAGAGTGGATTAGTTCGATAACATTTGCAGTTATTGCAGCGACTTTAGTTCATACATATTTTATGCAACCATTCACTATTCCAAGTTCTTCTTTAGAGAAATCTTTGTTAGTGGGAGACTTTTTATTTGTTAGTAAGTTTCACTATGGTGCACGTGTTCCATCTACCATATTTGCAGCTCCGATGGTTCATGATACTATTCCAATCCCTTTTACCTCTAAATCGTATGTCTCTTATCTAAAACAGCCACAATTACCACATTTAAGATTACCGGGATTTCAAAAGATTAAGAATAATGATATTGTCTGTTTTAATTGGCCTGCAGATTCTTTGAAAACAATGTGGGGAGATAATTCCGGTGAATTCACCTACAAACCTGTAGATAAGAAAACTAATTATGTAAAACGATGTGTTGGAATTGCTGGTGATACTTTAGAACTAAGAGATGGAATTGTTTATCTAAATGGTGAAAAAAATATACTCCCTTATAGAGCAAAAATTCAGTTTCAACATACTATTTATTCTTCCATAGGAATAAGTACAAACAAAATATTAAGATATACTGGAAAAGAATTTGAGAGAAAGTTTATTATTACTTTTAAAAGTCAAGAGGAGTATCAAAATATTGTCAAATACATTGCTAGTTTAAATAAATTAGACGGAAATAGATACGAAATAACAACCTATAATTATAAGGAATTAAAAGTCGTTCTTAAAAAATATAGATCTAACATAGAAGAAATAAAAACAACAAAAAGAGTTACAAATTTAACACTTGCTTTAGCAGAAAAACTAAGAAGAGATTCTGAAGTAGATAGTGTTATTAAAATTGTGCATGAAGCAGATAACTCAATTTTCCCACAAATTGAAACGAATCAGTGGAGTCAAGATAATATGGGTCCCATATATATACCAAAGAAAGGTGTTACTGTAAAAATAAATATTGATAATCTACCATACTACAAACAAACTATTGAGTTATATGAAAAAAATAATTTAGTAACCAATAACAATGATATTTTTATTAATGGTAAAAAAGTTGATACTTATACATTTCAACAAGATTATTATTGGCTAATGGGAGATAATAGACACAACTCATTAGATTCCAGATATTGGGGATTTGTTCCTTTTGATCATGTATTAGGAAAACCTGTAATGATTTGGTTTAGTTGGGATGCAGATGCACCAACATTTAAAGAGAAATTAAAATCTATCCGTTGGGATAGAATGTTCACTACAGTCGGTGAAGATGGAGAACCTGTTTCTTACAGATACGTTGCTCTAGGTTTAATATTATTATACTTTGGAATTAGTTTTTTTAAAAAAAATAAGGTTGAATAATGGGAGTTTTCTTACCAACATACTTTTCTCCAATTTTTCAGTTTTCTAACATAATCAAATTCAATAAAATTATTTTTGAAAACGAAGATAATTTTCAAAAACAAAGTTACAGAAATCGTTGTTATATTTATGGTCCAAATGGAAAGCAAATGCTAAATATCCCCATAAAAAAGAACACTAATTTAGAGAAGCAAAAAACAAAAGATACTTTAGTCGATAATAGTCTGAAGTGGCAGGATCAACATTTTAAATCTTTAAAAGCATCATATAATTGCTCTCCTTTTTTTGAGTTTTTTGAAGATGATTTGCAGAAAATTTTTACCAAGAAATATCGTTACTTAAATGATATTAATTTAGATACATTTCTGTTTTTATTAGATGCACTTCAGCTAGAAGTTTCTCATAAAAATACTAACGAATATCAAAAAAATAAGATGAAAAACGATTTTCGAGATATTGCTAATATAAAACAAGAGATTAATAAACCGTTTCCTAAGTACATACAAGTATTTACTGAAAAACATGGGTTTATTCCTAATTTATCTACTTTAGATTTACTTTTTATGGAAGGGCCAAATGCTATTAGCTTTTTGTCTTAAACGTAAGAAAATTATAAAAAATAACTACTTTTAGATGCTTTCTAATATATTGAGTAAATAATGATATTTAAAAATACTGTTCACTACTTTTTACACTTCATCTTTCCCTTAATTATTTCGTACTATTTTTTTAGAAATAAATGGAAGACCGTTTATTTAATTTTTTTATTATCGATGCTTGTAGATTTAGATCATTTGTTTGCAAGCCCTATATTTGATAAAAATAGATGCAGTATAAACTTTCATCTTTTACACTCTTACTTTCCTATTATGCTTTATACTATTTCACTTTGTTTTAGAAAAACTAGAATTATAGCTATTGCATTAATATTACATATGATTACAGATTACATGGATTGCTATTTGTAATACTTTTTAAAGAGGTTTTTAAACTCTGGCGAGATATTTAGTTTAAAAATTAAAAAAAGATAAGAAACTACTATTAAAACACTTTTTAAAATAATATTTAAAAAAGTATGAACAGGCATATCCCAGATATATATATTACTTAAATTAAACTCCCAGAAATTAAATAAAAAATAAAAAACAGCAATAATAACTAAAAGTGATGAGGTCTTATTAGTAAAAGGTGTTATTGCTAATTTACTTTTCACAAAAATCAACTTAAATGTATTAGCAGAAAAAATAACAATTAGAGTCGCTAATGCCAAACCATTTGTTCCCATATCTAACTCGTAATAAAAAAGTTTATTTAAAAAATAGACAGAAAATGCCATAGTTAAACTAATTGGTAAAGTTATTTTATAAAATTTAGAGTTACTAATTATCGCTCCATTATTCCCTAAAAACCCATTATATAATTTAAGTAATGAAATCATAAGTACAACTAAAATACCCCCAGAATACTCTTTAGGTAGTAGATTAAATAACTGATTTGCATTTGTATTAATTAATATAAAAAATAGCCCACTTATTAATAATAAATTAATAGAACTCTTTTTGTACAATGATTCGACTTCAATATGGTTGCCTTCATTTAAAGTTTTAGAGGTTAAGGGTTGTAAAATACTTAACATCGCTCTACTTGGAGCTTCGATAAAAGAACCTATAAAGACGGCAACTGAATAATAAGCTGCTTTAACTAATGACTCTTTCCCAGGAATCATAAATTTATCAATATCTAAAATTATAGCTCCGGCACTTCCTGCTAATATAATATAACATGAAAAACGTATTATTTCTCTAAAATTTTCAGGTTTAGAAAAAGTAAATTTAGGCGTATATAATTTAAGTGCGTAGATCATCATTACTAACATTCTCAAAAAGTATGCTCCAGTTAAATAATAAATAAATTCAGGTTTAGTAATAAATTCAAAATAAACAGCAAATAACAAAATCATTGTAACGATACGATTCCATAACTCTTTTAAAATATTACCAAAAACAGATTGAAACTGAACTTTAGCCCAAGCATAAAATATCTCGAAGTATGAAGTAGCTACTGCTATTAAAAAAATTACAAATGTATAATCTTTTATAATTGGATTCTTAATAGATAGCTGATTACTAATATCTTCATAAAAAAGGTTCCCAAAATAAGCTATGGGTATTGCAATTAAAAAAGGTAAAAAAATTATTGACGATAAAAATCGGTCTTTATCTATTTTTGTTAAATAGCTAGAAAAAAACTTAATGATTGTATGATGAACTCCTAATGCAATTAATGGCATTAAAAGATTAGAAGTAGATAGTAAAAAAGTAATTAAACCATAATATTCGTCTTGTAGAAAGCGAGTATATAAAAACAAAGTATTTATACCTCCAAAGAGAAAGCCCAAATAAATAAAAAGAGTGTTTTTTAGAGATTGTTTAAATACTATTCCCATTTAATCTGTAATTAAATTATAAATAGATTCGTAGATTTTTTTTCCTACATCTTTACCAAATAAAGTTTTATTGAAATCTGTTTTTGAAACTGAATAATGATTAAAAGCTGATATTATTTTTTCTTGACTTGTACCAACAATTTCCGCAAAATTGTATTCAACTAATTCTAACCATTCAGTCTCCTCTCTGACTACAATACAATTTTTTTTACAGAAATAAGCTTCTTTTTGTAAACCACCACTATCTGTAATTACCATACTACAACTTTTTAATAATTCTAACATATCAAAGTATCCGATAGGGTCTATAAAAGTAATATCTGAATTGATTTTAAAATTTTCTAGAACCCTTTTTGTTCTGGGGTGTAAAGGGAAAATAACTTGATTTTTTTTATTTATTTCATCTAAAGCAGAAAATATTTCTCTTAACTTTATTTCATCATTAGTGTTTTCTTGCCTATGAATTGTTGTCAAAACAAACGCATCTTTTTTTAAACCTAAATTTTTAATGATTGATGATTTAATAGATGATTTTTTACTATAAAAATCGACAGCATCCTTCATAATATCCCCGTGTTTTTCAACTTTAATTGACAAATTATCAAAACCTTCTTTTTTAAGGTTATTTAAAGCTGTATCTGTTGGGCAAATTAATAAATCTGAAATTCTATCCGTTAAAATTCTATTAACTTCTTCTGGCATTTTCAAATTAAAAGAACGTAAACCTGCTTCTATATGAATCACTTTTATATTTAATTTTTTTGCAGCTAATGCACCGGCTAATGTAGAATTTGTATCACCATAAATTACGAGAGCATCAGGCTTTTCAATAATTAAAACTTCCTCTACTTTCTCTAACATTTGCCCAGTCATTGCTCCGTGTGTCAAATTGTTTATTGCAAGGTTATATTTAGCTTTTGGTATTTGCATTTCAGTAAAAAAAACATCACTCATGTTATTATCAAAATGCTGACCAGTATGAATAATTACTTCTTCAATTTGATTCATCTCTAAAATAATTCTACTTAAAACTGCAGCTTTCACAAACTGTGGTCTAGCCCCTATGACAGTAACAATTTTCTTCACTTGATTATTAATTAAATAGCTTTAATAATTGAAGCTAATTTTTGAGTTAATTCTTTTCTATGGTATTGATTAATATCTTTAGAAATAATTCTTAATTCTTTTTTTTTGAACGCTTTATAATATGATAAAATTACAGTTTTTAATTTTGACACTTCGTTAAAATTAAAAACAACACCTGCATTTGTATTATTTATAATTTCAGCCGCATCTCCATCTTCTGGAGCAATTGTAACAATGGGTCTATTGGCTTCTAAATATTCAAATATTTTACCTGTTACAATTCCTTTTGCATTAGGTACGTTATTCACTACCAATAATAGTAATTGTGATTTTTCCTGATAATGCTTAACTTCTAAATGTGGTAAATAATCAATTAATTTAACTGTCTTATTTTCAAAAACTTGTAAGTCAATTTTAATCTGATCATCAACTTTACCAACTAAATTTATCTGTAAATCATTTTTAAATTCTAAATTCTCATTACAAATTTCAGATAAAACTTTCCATAGATTTTTAGGGTTCCTATCAGAATTCATCATACCAACATGAGTTATAGAGAAGAATTTATCCAAAATTATATTTGGCTTTTCTATAAAATCTGAATCAAATCCATTTGTTACTACATGTATGTTTTTATTAAATCGAGAATAATTTTTTTTCATCGTATTACTTACAACTAAAACTGCATCTGATTCTTCTAAGATTTTTTTTTCTAATCGAAAATGTCTATTCTTCGCATTTATTGTCAATGGTAATTGATGAAAGTAATCAATACCTGTCCAAGGATCTCTAAAATCTGAAATCCATTTTATATCTAATTTTTCTTTTAATTGCTGTGCTATTAAATGAATACTGTGTGGCGGCCCAGTTGAAATTACTACATCAATATTATTATTTTTAATATAGTTTTCTAAGAATTTAACAGATGGCTTTATCCAGAAAATTCTAGCATCCGGAATAAAAAAATTAGCTCTGACGTATTGCAGAATTTTACCTAAAAAACTAGGGTTCTTGTTTAAGAAACCAGCACTTTGCCTGTTGTATTTTTTAAAAAAAGATAAAATATTATTTGGCTCCCAAATTGGTTTTTTTAAAACTTTAATTTTTTTTGAAACTTCTTTTATTAGTGAATTATCTATTATTGGATATTTCGGATTATCGATGGTATAAACAATAGGTTCAATGTCAAAATTTTGCAAATATTTTACAAACTTTAACCAGCGCTGTACACCTGAACCTCCTGCTGGTGGCCAATAATATGTTATAATTAAAGCTTTCAATTTTCTAAATTATCATATAGTTTTATCAAATTTTTTGATAAAGAATCCCAATTTAAATTAGCATGCAAAGATAGGTTCAAACCCTTATTAGCTTTTAAAAGTGTTTCTTTATAATTTCTATGAATATAAGAAATCTTTTCTGCAAAACTTCTTGAATTTTCAGATTCAAAGTAAGTACCGATGTCGTGTGTCTCAATTAAGCGTTTCATTGGAGCACAATCTGATACTAATAATGGTTTTGATGATAATAATATTTGAAAAAACTTATGAGGTACTGCACTCTCAGTATGCTCATTAGATATATGCGGAATGATATTTATATTGGAATTTTTCATGATTTTTACCACGTTTTCAAAAGGTTCTGCTCCCTTTATTTTAACAAAAGGCTCTAGCTTGTTTTTAATTATTATACTCTGTAAATGAGTTCTCACGTCAGAACTTGATGGACCAACTAAAACTAATAAGGCGTTTGGAATTTCTTTAGAAACCTTTATCATTCCTTTGATTGCTGTATGAAGTCCTCTATGTGGTCCGAAACCACCAACATATGAAATAATAAATTTTCCCTTTTCTTCTATAAAATAATCTGAGGGATTATTATTGAAGTTATCTGCAAATTCTTTCTTTTCTGCATTAGGAACAATCACAATTTTTTTTGGATCAATTTTATGTTGATCAATTAAACGTTGTTTCATTTCAGACACAACAGCTATTAAAACATCATATTTTTTTATAATTTTAGCTTCATAATCTCGCCATCTGTTGTAATTAAAAAATATTTTATTTTTTAATCTAACAATAGGGCTTTTTCGCCAAGAAAACCATGTTTTTAATGCAGCAGGATAATTTTCATGTAAATCTAATACTGATTTTAATTTATACTTATTAGCTGCTAAAATAGCTGTTTTTGCAAGTGGTAAATCATGTACATGCAATGTATCAATACTATGATCAAGAATAAATTTTGGTAATTTGTTTTTAAAATAAGGATGTATAAATTTTATAGATGCTAAAACGTCAATAATACCCTCATGAATAGTATTCATGTATCTTATTTGTCTAACAATCGTAACACCATTTATAACTTCAAAAGATTTATCTGTAGGTTCTTTTTTACATAATATAAAAACTGAGTGATATTTTGATAAAGTTTCTGCTTCCTTTCTTACTCTAATATCTTTAGGGTAGTTTCCATTTAAGAGCATTCCAATATTCATAATTTGTATTATTTTCTATTTTTTTTATTATAAGAAATAAATCCAATAGGTATCAATAATAAAAGAGCATATGAAATTAATGAAATTATTTCACCTTGTTTTATTATGTTAGGTTCAAACTTAAATTCAATTTTATGGATGCCTTTAGGAATTACCATTCCACGCAAAACATAATTAACGTTGTAATGAGGTGTTAAAACATCATCAATATAGGCATTCCATCCATTCTCATAATAAATTTCTGAAAAAACAGCAAACTGATCTTTAGTTGTTTTAGATTGGTATTTAAGTTTAGTTATATCATACTCTAATAATTCAATTATTGCTGTAGAATCTAATTGAAAAATTCTACTCCCCTTTAATTTATCATAATCTATATCTTTTAAAATAGCTTCTGATTTATTATTAATACTATCTAATAAAGTCATCTCTTCATTCGCGTTTTTAGCGTAAAATAAAGTATTAACAAACCACGCATTTCCATTAGATTCGGAATTAATTTCCACTTCATTCCTACCATTATCATTAGAAAAAATGATGTATTTAGCATTTAACATATCCAAAATACTCATGTTATTTTTCGAAATTTGATAATCAAAAAGCTCTTGGTAGCGGCCCATTTTTGCAGCATGATAACCACCAATAGAATTATGAAAATAAGACGTTCTTCCGTCCTGTAATGGATCAATAGCAAAATTAGCGACTCTGTAATGTGAAGTATCTTTTAAAATTAGTTTATCAATATTAGTAACTGTAAATGGATTTTCAATTTTTTTTGCTGAAACAAAATCATCTTCATTAACATATCTTTTGTCTATGGATATTAAATCAAAAAGTATTAAAACTGTAAATAATAGAATAGTCTGTATTTGCTTTAATTTATTCTTTAATAAAAACCATAAAATTCCTGCTGAAATAATTGTTAAGACCAAAGAACGTATAGTGTCCATTAACAACATTGTTTTTCTGTCAGCAATAACTGCTTCAATTAAACCAGGTAAAGAAGCATATTGCTGATCTCTTATACCTTGAAAAGAAGAAAATAAATGGGCTAAAATAAATCCAAATAAAATTAAAGTTCCAAAAGAAATTAATGCTTTTTTTAATGCTTTTTGTTTTTCTTTTATTGTTCTTTTTGATGAAAACATCTCTTTTAATGCTAAAAAAGCTAAGATCGGAGTACATATTTCTGCAATAACCTGTATTGAAGAAACTGCTCTAAACTTATTGTATAAAGGAATATAGTCTATAAAAAAATTAGTTAAGAACTGGAAATTTCTTCCCCAACTCATAATAATAGAAAAAATAATAGCTGAAACTAACCAATGTTTTAGTTTTCCTTTGACTAAGTAAATTCCTAAAAAGAATAGAAAAAAAATAACAGCACCAATATATGCAGGAGCTTCTACTATAGGTTGATCTCCCCAGTAAGTTAAAACTTGTGATGAATAATCATCTGCAACTTTTCTTCCTGCTTTTTGTTTTATTAATTTATAAAATTCAGAGTTTTCATCTAGTGATTCTGTAGTACCGCCACCCATGAAACCTGGAATAAATAAATTAAAGGTTTCTAATTTAGAATAACTATACTGAGTTATGTAAGAATAATCTAATCCTCTAGAAGCTTCTTTTGGACTACCGTCTGGATTAATTGTTAATTCTGAATTACCACGTGTACTGTAATTCGAATATTCTTTCATCGCCATTAAACGAGAAGAATTTGCACCTATCCCTAATGAAAAAGCAACAATAATTATGCTTGCTTGCTTAGCAAAAAGAAAAGTTTTCTTTTCTAATAAAGCATTATAAAACTCAATTATTCCTAAAATTAATACACAAAAACCTAAATAATAGGTCATTTGTGGATGATTAGTATAGATCTCTAAAACCATAGCTATGCTAGTGACTATAAAACCTAATAAATATCTTTTTTGAAATACCCATAAAACACCTGCTAAAACTAGTGGCATATAACCTATAGCATGAGCTTTTGCATTATGTCCTGCTCCAAAAATAATAATCAAATAAGTAGAAAATCCGAATGAAAGAGCGCCAAGTATCGCCAATTTCCAATCAACTCTTAAAGATAATAAGAGTATAAAAAAACTAAAAAAATAGAGAAAAGTATAATCTGCTGGTCTTGGTAAAAAACGGATAACTTTGTCAATAGTTCTGGCAAAATCATTTGGATAATATGCACTTAATTGATACGATGGCATTCCACTAAAAGCACTTCCAGTCCAGTAGGGCTCTGTGTTTTTATCAGCTCTAAAATCCTGAATTTCTTTAGACATACCTGTAAACTGAGTAATATCTGACTGCGTTATTTTTTGTCCTTTTAAAACAGGATAAAAATATATAATTGCTGCAAAAACAAAAATAAGTATTGAAATTGCGAAAGGAATTATTTTTTTAATATTCATATTAATCTAATTCTTCAAAATCTACATATTCACCGACAGTATTCTTGCCATTAGTGTTTTTAGTTGGTGATTTGTCTATGACAGTTTCACCATCCTTTACTGTCGATTTTGGCTGTTGATTTCTAAATTGTTCCGCTGCCTTTTCTTGCATTTTATTTACTGCTTTTTTTAATAAAAAAGGAGCAAATAGTTTTGCTAAAAATTTCAAAGCGTACATAAAAAATATTATGAAAAAAATTGTTTTAATTAAACCCATTTTTCAATTTGTCTTTATAAATTAATAATTATTATCAAAAATAACAATTTGAAAACAATAGTAACGTTAACAAAGTGCAAATATTTAATTGACTTGAAAAAATAAAAGCATCAAATTAAAGAATGAATTTTTTACAGTATGTTTGTATAAGGATCAAAACAACTTTTTAAATTTTTTATTTTGAGTAAAACTACGTTAAAATATAAATTAACATTCTTATTAATTTGTGCTAGTTTCTTGACAATAAATGCACAATACACAAATGTCATAAACTCAAATAAACCTGGCCTTTCAGAAAGCCCATATGGTGTTGGATCAGGTGTTTATCAATTTGAAAACAGTATCTTCTATAAAGATACAAGTATTAAATTTGGTAATCAACCATCTCAATCTGTAGGTTTTGACTTATTATTTAGGACTAGTTTTTTTCTTGAAAAATTAGAAATTAGTACACAGCTAAGTTACCAAAGAGATAAAATTTTTAAAGGAATAAACACAAATCACTATTTTAAAAATAATTTAAGTAAAGCTACTATTAGTGCTAAATATTTAGTTTTTCAAAAAGAATTTGATGACAAAAGTATAGAAGTAAGAAGTTGGAGAAAAAGAAATGCTTTTGATAAAAAAAGACTAATCCCATCTGTCGCAATTTATGCAGGATTAAATACAAACTTCTTAGGTGAAGTTCATAAGACTAATAAAGTATCACCTAAACTAGGAGTTTTATTACAAAATGATTTAAGTAAAAATTTTAATATAATAACAAACCTCTATTATGATAAAATAGGAACACTTGATGAAGAGTTTTCGTATATAATAACAGGTACATTCAGCCTTAACCAAAGATGGTCTTCATTTTTTGAAAACCAAAGCGCTTACAAAAAAGAAAGAACTGATACTAATATTGGGGTTGGTTTAGCTTATTTATTTACACGTGATCTTCAGATAAACACTTCTGCTAGAGGGATTTTTGAAGGAGAAACAGATGGCTTTTATTTAAGTATCGGAGCTTCATATAGAATCGATAACCATAGGGATCCTTTTACAGAATTAGACGATAATGGTAATCCTTTAGAAGAGACTGCAATTGAGAAATTAAATAGGAAAAAAAGTCGTTTTTTTAATAGAATATTAAATCTTTTTAAAAAAAATAAAAAAATAGAAGGAATAAATATTAAGAAGAAGAAAAGAGGACGTTTTTTTGGAATTTTTAAGAAGAGAAAAAAGAAAGAATCAGAAGTTCAAAAACTCGAAAGAGAGATTAAAGAATTAGAAAAAGAAATTAAAAAAGACGATAATTAGCAATATACTTTCATAAAATGATTACGCTTAAAAAAGTTACATCAAAAAGGGAAATGAAACAATTTGTATTATTTCCTTTTTCCCTTTATAAAGGAAATGATTATTGGGTTCCTCCAATAATAAAAGATGAGATTGATAGTTTTGATCCAGCTAAAAATCCTGTATTTAAAATTGCAGATGCTGAATTTTTCATAGCGTTTAAAAAAAATAAAATTGTAGGAAGAGTAATCGCTATTATAAATTGGATAGAAGTTGAAAAACAACAAATTAAAAAAATGCGTTTTGGTTGGTTTGATGTCATTGACGATATAAATGTCACCAAGATACTCTTAAATAAAGTAAAAGAAATCGGTATAAATAACCAATTAGAATATATTGAAGGTCCTGTTGGTTTTAATAATTTAGACAAAACCGGTGTTCTAATTGATGGCTTTAATCATCTAGGAAGTATGATTACTTGGTATAACCACCCTTATTATAAAGATCATTTAGAACAATTAGGCTTTACAAAAGAAAAAGAGTATTTAGAAAATAAGTTCAAATTTAAAAATGTTGACGCTATTTATTTTGAAAGAATTAGCAATGTTTTAAAAAGACGTTTTGAACTAAAAACTTTAGATTTTAAAAAAACAAAAAATATTCTAAGATATATAGATGAAATGTTTGAAGTGTTTCATAAATCATATTCAAAATTAGCAACCTTTGTTCCTATCTCAGATGAGCAAATAAAATTTTTTAAGAAAAAATATATTAGTTTTATAAATCCTGAATATATAAAATTTGTAGTTGACAAAAATGACAAATTAGTTGCTTTTGCAATAGTAATGCCATCTTTTTCTAAAGCTTTACAAAAAGCAAATGGTAACTTATTTCCATTTGGATTATTTCACCTGCTAAAGGCAAAGAAAAAATCAAAAGATGTGATTTTTTATTTAATTGGTGTGGATCCAGATTTTCAAAACAAAGGAGTTCATGCTATTATTTTTGATCAATATATTAAAACTTTTTCTAAAAGAGGAATCGTGAATTGTATAAGAACTCCAGAATTAGAAGATAATAAATCTATTAAAAAAATATGGGAGAATTTTGCTCCTATCACTCATAAAAGGCGAAGAACCTATAAACTAAATATTAATGCAACTATTTTATAATTCGGAACTTACTAAAACAACAAAACAAATAACTTTTGATAAAATTGAAAGCAAACATATTGTACGTGTTTTACGTAAAGAAGAAAACGATATTCTAAAAATAACTAACGGAAATGGATATTTATTTGAAGCAAAAATAAAATTTGCAAATGACAAAAAATGTATTGCAGATATTATTACTATTTCAGAAAAAGAAAAACCCTGGAACTACTACCTTCATATAGCTATTGCTCCCACAAAAAACAAAGATCGAATAGAATGGTTTTTAGAAAAAGCAACAGAAATTGGTATAGATGAAATTACACCAATCATTTGCTCGAATTCTGAAAATAGAAAAGTTAATTCTAATAGATTTGAAAAAATTATTCAGTCTGCTATGAAACAATCTTTAAAATTTACATTACCAAAATTAAATGCACCTCTTAAATTCAATGAATTTATCTCTCAAAATCATAAAGGGAAGGTTTACATTGCACATTGTGAAGAACAAGATAACAATATATTAAAATCGTTAGTAAAACGATCGGAACGTTCAACTATTCTTATTGGCCCTGAAGGTGATTTTTCTTCTGAAGAAATAAAAAAAGCAATGAATAAAAAAATCACCCCTGTTTCTCTTGGCTATAGTAGATTACGAACTGAAACTGCTGCTATAGTTGCTGTGAATATTATTTCTTTTATAAATGATTAATTCCGCAATTAATATGCTAAATCAAATAAATATTGATTCAATAAAAATAAACTTTGATACTCAGGGTTTATGGATATTGAATGTTGCTATTGCAATTATTATGTTTGGTGTTGCTTTAGGAATTTCTATTCACGATTTTAAAAAATTGATAAAAAATCCCAAAATTATTATTGTTGGAATTTTATCGCAATTTATTTTATTGCCTGCTTTTACTTTTTTAGCAATCTTATTAATTAAACCTCATCCTAGTTTTGCGTTAGGAATGATAATGATTGCTGCTTGTCCTGGCGGAAATGTTTCTAATTTTTTTAGCAAAGTAGCAGGAGGTAATACTGCATTATCAGTCAGCTTAACAGCTTTTGCCACCTTCGCCTGTATATTTATGACTCCATTTAACCTAGCCTTCTGGGGAGGCTTATATGGCCCTACAAATGAGATTTTAAAAACTATCGAAATAAATTGGGTGGACTTATTTAAGTTAGTCACTCTTATTTTAGGTATTCCCTTATTATTAGGTATGATAGTCAAGCATTATCAGAACAAAATAGCAGAAAGATTAGAGAAAGTCTTAAAACCGTTATCAATGTTAGTTTTCATTGTATTAATACTTATTGCTTTTTCCCAAAATCTAAATATTTTTACAAATTACATTCATCATGTTGCCTTATTGGTTATTTTTCACAATATACTTGCCTTTGTAATTGGGTTTTATACTGCAAAAAGTTTCGGTTTAGATAATAGAGATATTAAGACTATTGCTATTGAGACTGGCATACAAAATGGTGGATTAGGTTTATTATTAATATTTAGTTTCTTTGAAGGGTTCGGCGGGATGGCCTTATTAGCTGCTTTTTGGGGGATTTGGGATGTGTTTTCTGGAATTATTTTAGCAGTATATTGGGGAAGAAAAAAAGAAGTTTAATAAAACGATAATAATTATGATTCAAAAGATTTGGTTTACGTTTATTTGGAGCTATATAAAGATCGGTTTGTTTTTTTACACAAAAAAAATTATTGTAATGGGTAAGAAAAATGTACCAAAAAAAGGTGCAATAATATTTGCTGTAAATCACCCTAATGGATTAGTTGACCCTTTATATGTCACTACAACTAATAGAAGACAGAATCATTTTTTAGTGAGAGCTGCATCTTTTAAAAAACCTTTTATTAAAAAGATTTTAGAATCTCTTTATTTAATGCCAATTTATAGAATTCGTGATGGAATTAAGCTATTATCAAACAACCAAGAAATTTTTGAGAAGTGCTTTAATGTTTTAAAAAAGGGAGAAACTTTGATGATTTTTCCTGAAGGAAGTCATCATAAAAACAGAAGTATAAGACCTTTAAGCAAGGGTTTTACTAGGATCGTTTTTGGTGCTCTAGAAAGATATCCAAATCTAGAGATTAAAGTAATCCCTGTTGGAATAACATATCAACATCCATCGAGTTTTCCTTCAAAAGTTTGTATTAATTATGGAGTTCCGATATTAACAAGAAAACTTTTTGAAAAAAATTCTACTCCAAAATCTATTAATATTTTAAAAGCAGCTGTAAGTGAACAGCTAAAAAGCTTAAGTGTACATATCCCTAATGATAAGGGTTATGATTCTACTTTAGAACAGTTAAATGCCGCCCAAGTAGATTTTACAGATATTTATAAAGTAAATAATATTATTAAAAATGGATTAATACCTGATAAAAAATTACATAAAAAAAACTATTTAAAACCTTTATTATATCTAATTATATTGAATAGTATTATACCCTTTATATTATGGAAAAAAATATATAAAAAAATAGATGAAATTGAATTTATTGATACATTTCGTTTTAGTTTAAATTTAATTTTCTGTGTTGTGTTTTATTTATTTCAGGCATACATAATTAGTCTTTTTTATGGAAATTTAATTGGGCTATTCTACATAAATATTTCAGCTTCATTAGTTTTGATTTATGTAAAATTTGCACCAACAAATGCAAAAGATTACATTGAATTAGTTTGACTAGTAAAAAAGCAAGGAGATAATAAGAATTTTATTTAATGATTGCATCTTGAATAATCTGCTGAATTTTAGTGCGCATATTATTTTTTGCTAATCCACTATTATCCATAGTTGGATAAACTCTATTCGATAAAAAAACATATACAATCTTACTTACTGGGTCAGCCCAAGTATAGGTGCCTGTGAAGCCAGAATGACCAAAACTTTTATCAGATACACAACCGCAAGTTGCTTTTATTTCAGGGTTTATTTGAGGTTTATCAAACCCCAATCCTCTTCTTATGTTTTTCTCAAAAAAATAACGTTGGTTAAACTTGTTTACTGTTTCTGTTTTTAGGTATCTTTTCCCTCCATAAAAACCTTTTTGAAGAAACATTTGCATAATCTTAGTAATATCATTTGCGTTTGAAAATAAGCCTGCATGACCACCTACACCTCCAAGCATAGCGGCACCCATGTCATGAACATTACCATGTAATAACTGATTTCGAAAATAGTTATCTTTTTCAGTAGGAATTATTTCTTTCTTATTGAATTTTAGCAATGGTAAAAAAGTAGTTCTGTTAGCCCCTAATGATTGATAAAGTTCTTGTTCTACAATAATATCTAAAGAAGTTTTATGATTTTTTTCAAGAAACTCTTTGAAAATATAATATCCTAAATCACTATACTTATAACCACTAAACTCTCTTTGTTCAACATATTTTATAAAATTGTAAATGCTGTCTTTGTAGCCTTTATGAATAAATAAATTTTCTGCAACTTTGACATTAAAGATATTTGATTTTTTAGCGCGATAAAATTTCTTTAAATTATCACCTTTTAAACTGTCTTGAGTGAATTTATAAAAAGGAATCCAAGATTTTAAACGGCCAACGTGAGATAAAATTTCTTTAACTGTCAGAGTGTCTTTATTTGAATTTTTCATAGAAGGTGAAAATTCCATTAAAGTGCTGTTTAAAGAAATTGCCTGATCTTCTTCTGACTTCATGATTAAAGGTAAAGTTGCTAAAATTTTGGTTAACGAAGCCAAGTCATAAATATCCGAATCTTTGACTTTTATCTTTTGATCATTTGTGTGATATCCAAAGCTTTTCTGATATACAACTTTCCCATATCTTGCGACTAAAACCTGAACGCCAGGCGCCATCTTTTCTTTTAAAATAGTATCTATTGTTTTTTGAATGTCTTCTAACTTTCTAGAAGACAAACCTACATCTTCTGGGATTGAATATCCTAGTCTAC
>Ga0209816_1000167_pt1 | contig 54037 bp, 55 predicted proteins | sample CoawatmetaG01DNA_FD_187509 | JGI IMG/M metagenome (GOLD analysis project Ga0209816, IMG submission 187509) | Marine microbial communities from the West Antarctic Peninsula - Coastal water metaG017-DNA (SPAdes) (version 2) | ecosystem: Environmental > Aquatic > Marine > Coastal ...
ACCATGCATCTTCATTATTCTTTTCAGCAAGGGCTTTAGCCTCAGCATCTTCTGTCTTATCTTGTAGGTACTGCTCCTTTTGTTTAGGAGTCATATCCTTCATAGCTTCCTTGTCAGCAGCAGCTGTTTCCTTACCTCTTTCTTTTAGAGATTCTTTTTCTTTCTTCTCTAGAGACTTGTTGTCTCTTCTTATTTTTCTTTTCTCAGCCTTAGCTATTTTAAGTTGCTCACCATAAGCTGCCTTGTCTCTTTTGTTAGATGCATTCTTATGTAGGTGAGTAAGTACTTCAACAAATGAATTCTGGGCAGACTCATTTGTCTTACTTTCCTTCTTTGATTTCCACTCATCACTAGGGTTGTTGTTTTCATCGTAAGAAATGTTATCCATTCTTTCACGATTCTCTTTCTTTAAAGCCTTCTGTTCTGTGGTTAGTTTTTTATTTTGAAATTCAGCAAGTGTCTGTGCTTTTATAATAGACCTATCCACACCTCTGTTAGACTTCTTGGCTGTGTTCTTGAAGTGAAGTTCTTTTATTTCTGCAGCCATCTCTAATGCTCTTGCAGCACCTTCTTTAGCTAATGCTTGATCCCATTCTCCATGAGTCTCTTCAAATGCAGCTAGTTCTTCTGCACTCATAGTATCACCACCAGCGATAGCCTCCATAACTTCTTCTAAGTTATCGTTCTCTATCCCATCAATAATCATTGATGTCATGATATTGTCTTGAGCCATTTGTCTACCAGCAGCATCACCTCTAGATTCAGCATCTTGCTTAGCCTTGTTCATACCCTGGTACATAGCAAACTGCTGTGCGAAATTTAGTTTGTTCCACTCCTCAGCATTAGCTTCTAATTCTTTACGAGATTTAGATTTGAATAGTTTATTAACCTTAGGTCCAGCAAAGTCAAATAGACCTCCACCTAAACCACCAAACATCATTGAGATCTTTGTTTCGTCTTGGTCAAATATCTTACCAACTTCTTTATTGAATTCTCTGTGAGTAATAAGACCTGCCTCAAGGTCACTCTGTAAGCTGGCCTTTTGAGAAATATATGCTTGGTATCCTTCTTCAGCTGCTTCACTAGTAAATGATGCGGCTACGCCTACACCCTTCTTAATACCTGGACTAACTTTCTTAAGTACATTACCTAGTTTTCCAGCAACCTCCATCTGTTTAGTGATGGGATTAAATACCTTACCAATTGATAGGTACTGTAATAGATCCTGACCAATCATTGCCCAACCTTTTTGGTAGTTTTCTGCTGCAGCTTTAGATGCATCTTCTTTTGCTTCTAATTCTGTAAATGGCTTACCTGTAAAAGGATTGATAACACCCTCTGCCATTCTATCCTCCATGATACCATCCATAGTACCCTTAGCTTCCATTGTATTTTCAATGTGTCTAGAAACAACAGCCTGAGTAATTCCATCAGCCATCCACTCAGTTCTAGCACCAAGCTTCACACCATTTTCTGCAGCTTCTTTAGCGAGAGTAACACCTACTTTTCTACCTGCTTTGTTAGCAACCTTCGCAGCTCCCTTAGCTAATATTTTACCACCATATCTAAGAGCCTTTGCTCCAGCCATACCCGGTATCATGATTGATAGGGTAGAGGCAACAGATACGGAGTTTTTAAACCAGAAAGCTGAATCACTCATGTCTATGGTGCCTGGAGCTCTTTCGTGTATTTGAGTAGCATCGTTTACTGATTCTTTTAAAGAACTACCTAATTCTGAGAACCAGTTTGTATATTCCTTTTCAGTTCCATTAGCTAGATTGTACATTCCTTCCCAGTCAAGAAGATAACCAGCACCTTCTATAGTACCACCAACGGCTTCACTTAAAACCATTTGAGTTACAGCATTTCCAAGCTGATCTGTCCATGGTTGTAATGCAGCTCTTCTTCTTTGAAGACCACCTTCAGTAGTGATATCTTCATAAGTTGCACCCTCATCCCATTGAGATTCTCCAAAACCTCTGTCTCCTAAGAATTCAGTACCCTCCCACTGAACTCCTTTATAGTCAAGTGGATTATAGTCCTGATAATCTTTCATCTGCTCATCACTTATGAGCTTTATTGGTTCTTCAAGTATATCATCATTACTGTCCAGCATTGCGTCAAGGTCGCTCTGAGAAATTAACTGCTGACGCTGTTGAGGACTATTACCTGTTGCTGCTTGACCGTTATCTTGTTCTTCTAACATATCCTCTATTTATATTTATCTTTATTTTTTTTATCTTGGTAAGCTGGGGTAGTCTTCCCGGTAGCAGTATCATCCCACTTAGCTGTGAATCTGTTTGTTATGTCTTGCACTACCTTTCGTTTAGTAAGTTTTACGTATCTATCAGCACCTTTGTACGCAATCATATCTTCTGACCCTTCATAGTTGGGAACCCATTTCAAATCCAAGTACTCTTCCTTAGTTAATGCCTTTGGCCCTATGATACGATACTGATCCATTACATTTGTAGCAGGATTCAAGTCTGTAGATATGTGACTATACTGACCTTTGTTGGTTCTTTTGGCTTTAGTAAATCTATCACCAGATGCCATTGCTTGATTCATTTCAGACACGTAACTAAATGCTTGATTAGTCTTATGGGATGGAGAAATATATACATCAAAAGTACTCATAGTGTTACTACTAAAGTAATTCTTATCTTCAAGACTAAATGAAACAACATTTGCTCCAGGCATTTTAGGATGTCCAGGAGACATACCCATTAAATTACCATTCATAATAGCATCGTGCAATACTTTAGAATCTATGCCCAACTGTTCTGCAACAGAATCGACAGTACCTTCAGCACCGTTGATGCTTATGTGTTTATCTTGAAATGCCCCATAACCATCACCACTAGAATTCTTTAATAAAGTCTTATTTTTTTCAAAATAACTATTATTTATATTATCAGGAGTGAATATCTGACTAGCTGATAGTGACATCTTTTGCTTAGAAGCAACAGTGATATCATATATCTTCCTGTCTGTATAAGGTGCTCCTGTTTCTGGGTCATTACCTTTAAGTAATGGCCAGTCTTCTCTCATCTGAGCTATTGCAATTGAAGCGTCATAAGTATCTTCAAATTTAGCATCATATCTTTTCTTTTCTCTTTGATAAGTAATATGATTTAGGTGAGGAATTACCGGTTCACCTGCCTCGTCTAATACAGTTACTCCGTCAACCACTAAAGGTTTAAGCACTGGCTCTTCAGCATTTTGAACTATTGACTCTCCAACCCATGAAACATTCTCCATCGTCTCTTCATCTATTCCGTACTCAACATTAAAGTTGAAATGAGAGTTGACAGACTTGTTACTATCCCAGTGCTGACCTGAAGGAGTAGTGGCCACTCTAGTGGATGGTTGGTTAGCCCATGATGGATAAGACTGTGTTTTTGAATAATTGTTCGTCTGATAGATATCACCTGCAGATATTGCAGCTTGCTTTAGTGCGTCTTCAGCACTTGGTATTCTACCTAATCTTTCCTGCTCATCAAGGTATGCCATAGTATTAACATCATTCTTTAACGAATCGTAAGTTACCCTTTGTATTTGTTGTCTAGTAAGAATTACAGTTTTGTTATTAACATCCTTGTATGCTCCTGCCTCACTATCATACTGAAGCCCTAGTGGCTCTGCTATCTGTTGAGGATTCATTTGAGAACCAATCTTCCGAGCGTCCCCCATGTAATCAACAGTACCTTGTCCTGCAAAGTCTGTGTATTGTGCGTCAGACAATACTCCACCAGAATCAGTATAAGCTTGCTCAGCTTCTAATAGACCTAGTCTTTTAGTCTCAGCATCTAGATCACTTCTGTTTTGTATATTCTTTTTGTTTAATTGCATCTGGTTGTAAGCTGCGTTAGCTTGTCCAGTTCTACCATTAACACTAAACTCTTTATTCTTTCTGGTTCGTAGAGCTTTGAATTTATTAATCATTCCTCTGTCTACTCCTCCAGACACAAGGTTGTCTCTAATTGCAGCTAACTCTGAATCAAGGGCATCAGACTGAGCATTAACATACGTCTTATCTGCACCAAGAGCATTAGTCTTCATTGCATCTAATACGTCCATATCCATAACCAACTGGTCATCTGCTGCCTGCTTGGCAAGAGGAACCATCATTATCTCATCAAGAGATAAAGGTTTGAACGATGCTGTACTTATTGTAGGGACTATAGAGCCCATTGATGTTTGTTGCTTGGCCATATCTTATGTTGTTTTTTTACCTTTAATTTTTCTACCCTTGTGATCGTATCCTAATCCGGCTAGTTCTGGGTACCTTTTAAATAGCTCTTCTTGTCCTATTCCTGATGCATCAGCACCAAGTTGAGATATAAGCCTACTCTTATTACTATCATAACCTGCTTGTCTAGCAAGATTCATTTGATTCTCTGAGTTAGATTGCTGTATATTAAGCTGGTCTATTGCAGAATCAAACTGTTGACCCTGTCTGTTCTCATTTCTATTCTCAGCTGTAGCGGCACTGTACGCTTGTGACTGTGCTGTCTGTTCTTGAACTTGACTAGCTAGTAAGTTTGCTCTAGCTGCAGAGGCACTTCCTCCTGATGCATTCATCACTCCAGCTCTAGTATTAGCAGCACTGTTTGCTACTGTGTTTTGTATACCTCTCTCGTCAACATATTGTTCGTCATACTTTCTATTTGATCTATCTAATGATACATCCTCAGGCTTATTTAATGTAGCTAATTGATAAGCAGTTGTTGCAGGTGCAGCGTATCTTAATAGTTCTGCAGGATTAAACTTAGAGTCATTTTTATTGCTTGAACTTGAACTTGAGTCTGGAACTCCTAATGCTTTAGGAGCTTCTCCTGTCTGTATACCATCTAATGCTTTTGCTCCCTCTCCAAAACCACTAAGCCCTTCACTTTCTACTCCGTAAGAGTCTAGCTTAGTGCTTTCAATTTGTGGTCTTTGCTCAACTCCTGCCTTAGGTCTATCACGATATTGATTCTCATTACTCATCAATTGATTGATACCTTCAAAAGCTTGGTTCCACATCCCTGGATTACCCATTGCTCCACCAGCTGCATAGTAGTTGTCCATCTTTCCGCCTTTTTTGTATTCATTTTGAGGCTGTTGAGGTTGCTCTTGGCCTTGACCCTCCATACTTTGCATCATAGATTGTAATGCCGCAGTATCTACTTGTGGCTGTTCACCACCGTGTTGTGCTCCAGGCATCATACTACCATCTGGCATTTGATGCATTGGTTCTTCAGATCCCTGAGGCTTTGATCTTTCTTCTTTTTTAGCCTTGACAAACTCTTGAGCCTTTTTTAATCTACCTTGCAACTCATTAAGAGTAGCTACGTCTTCGGGTGTATTTCTACCTTCAAACTTCTTTGCTATTATTGCACTTGCATCTGAAAAAGATTTTCCTTTCAGGTAACTAGGCAAATTAAATTGTGACATTATATCCATAATATTATTTTTTCTTTGTTTTCTTTTTCTTTTTTACTAAAGCTGTTAAGTCTTTTAAAGTACCTACATTTTTAGAAGGTATTAGTCCAGCCAAATCATTTAAGCTTCCGCCAAATTCTCTTGAGTTGTGTTGGTATCCATCACTGCTGGTTTTTTTGTTATCATCTAAGTATACCCTTCCGTATATTTCCGGAGCAGTAACACCTGCGAATTTCTGTGCAGCATCAGTAATCTTTGTTAGCGTTGGGTTGGACTTTTTCCAAGGTTGGATATCCCACTTATCGTAGTAGTCCAGGTACTCTCGCCCATCTTCATCTGCTTGAATTGACATTCTATAATTACCCAATACATTTCCTTGCTCATTAGCAGATTGAGTGTCGTTTACTCCATAGCCAGTGTATCTTCTAACACCGTCCTTGCCAGCTTTAAATTTTTCTAGGAGTTCTGGATTCTTCTTAAGATCCGCCAGAATACTTGCTTCTGTTGCAGGAGAATCGTAATATGTCTGACCCTCAACTGCATTAGAAGGTCTGTATTGAGATACTCCAACACCTCTTTTGCCGTCATCACTAAGAACACCGCTAGGCAAGTCATCATTCATCATCATGTTCATTAGATCTTGTCTCTCTGATAACCATGGAGCACTTCCTGTTGCCCAAGAATCATCGTTCCAAGCTCTAGATCCTGCTTGTGGTTCTGCAATTGCGTTTAAAAGTTTTCCTGCAGGTCCCCGAACAGCTGCACCTGGATTGACGTTTACACCATAGTTATCTCCGTAACCTACTGGATTAATATTGTCAGCTACTCTTCCCTTTATATATTGCAATCCTGCTTCTCCTATAGGACCTAATATTGCTGCTCGTGCAAGGTTCATTGGCTTAGAGTAATGTGAAGCAGTTTGTTTTAGTTTGTCGAAAAAACTAGGAGGATTTGCCTCTACCTTTTCCTCTTCTTTTTTAGGCGGATCTACCGGACCACCTTCTGCAAATGTGTTTGGACTTGTTCTATTACTACGTCTTTTTCTAATAGTAAATTCCCTCATTGTCTCGTTCTTTAATTTACGAGGTATGAGAGATGCTTTTTCTTTCTTACTTAATCTTCTTTTGTTTATCTTCTTCTGTAATGCTCCTAGTTCCCCACCATCTTCAAACTTGTTATCACCACAGTCAACACAATCTTCACTAGATGATCCGTCTGTGTTGATCTTGTTTGAGAATATATAATCATTCCATTTAGTCTCTCCTTCTTCTACTAGGTTTTGCTTACCATTAGAACCTACCCCTTGTGGTATACCACCTAGAGAGTTCTGTTGGTGAGAACCACCATTTTCAAATAGAGTAACTAGGTCACTAGCATCATGAGACACCTGAGTAGGTGCACCCTGAATACTACCACCCATGGCGTAATCATTTGTTTCTTGATTATGTATGTTACCAGTGTAGTTTATGTCAGCTTCTCTGGCAGCTGTTGCAGCCTTCTTATTGCCAAGTAGTCCTGCACCTGCACCAACGACACCACCTATAGCAGCACCCCATGGTCCAAACGCAGCTCCTGATGCAGCACCTTTCATGGCTCCACCTAATGCAGCTGAACCTTTAGAAGGAACATCTTCTGGTGGTACTAAACCACTAGTGTTCATATCATTTTTACCAAAGGCCATTTGACCAAGTTCTAAAGCAGTTGACGCAGCACCTACGTATGCACCAACACCTGGCCCACCCGGAGCATCAGGAGCAGCTCCAGCTCCAGCACTACCAGCACCTGGATCAAGTCCATCAAAGCCTAAGTTCATATTATCAAATAAACCACCACCTCCTTCAAACTCATTGGTCTGAACTCTTGCGTATGGATCTCTCTGATTTGTTCTTTTCTCTCCAGTAAGCTGTAAGCCCTGAAGATTTTTTTGATTGTTTATGTCGTGTCCACCTGGAGCAATAGCCTTTATAGTTTGTTGATTGTCTATGTTTCTATCTCCTGGTTGTACTACAGCATCTTTACCAGCTCTTTGTGCACGGTCTTGTTGCTGAACTACTTGTGCCTGCTGAATTTCATTATCCATGACAGCTTCTCTAACAGCTGTTTGTTCTGGTGTATAGTTAGAAACATATGATGTACCATCTCCTGCTATTGGAGGCGTGTCGTCTTTTCTTAAGATAGCCATACCATTAGCATCGTATCCCATGACAGGACCTTCTTTAGTAATAGTAAAGTCCCCATTAGGGCCTTCTACCCTAACTTCTGTCTGGTTACTAGCCATCCAATCCTCATGCTTCTTATATCTCTGTAGCCCTACATTAAACTTATTAAGGTAGCCATCAACAGTCATGTTCTTTCCTCTAACTTTAAAGTTTGCTGGGTCTTTGATGGCAATCTCTGCTCCGCCAATACCTATAAAGTGTATTAATGCAGTAGCCTGCTCTGTAGACATGTTACTGCCGTATTTCTTTATGAGCTTGTCAGCACGTGCTGGGCCATAGGAAAAGCCTTCTAGTTTGTCCTCTAAGGCAAGATCCATTATTTGTTCCTGTAGTTTAGGATTGTTCATGAACTGTCTCTTAGTAAGACCTTTCATTTCTGGTGCTTTCTTAATTAGATTATACAAGAAATGGTATCTACCAGCTGCTGAAGACCAACGCTTGCCAGTTTCTGGGTTAATACCAGTCTCTAAATCTTTTCCACCACTAGATTCAATCATGCTAATTGCATGCTTGTAGGCTGCTGCGTTAAATTTGGGTTTAGTATTGTTTTTGTTGTCAGGCATAATTGCAAATATAAATAAAATAAACCAACATGTCAATATTCTATATCACACACTATTAGTGCTCGGTGTAGAATATTGATATGTTGTGTAAGATTAAGTTGTTACCTTCTGGATTGTCAAATGTGAACTTAACAAATCCCCATGCACTACGCATTCTCTCTCTCATACCTTGCTCTCTTGGTAAGTTAATTTTCCAATTTCTAAATTTCTTGAAAGCATTCTTTCTTATTTGCAGTGCTACCTTCCCAGAAGTTTGGTAATCATTGTACACTTCAACATGAGTTAAGCCTGTAGTTGGCAGGTCTCTACCTGCAGAGTCTGTGGCCTCTAATTTATATGAAGCACTATTAAGTATTACTTCGTGTCCTGGAGGAGCTACATGCAGTGTTATGCTACTTGGGTATTGAACTCCATAGAAATTGTTAGGTGTACCTACTCCATGCTCCCATACCTGATCACTATCAGGACTAGAACTAATAAGAGTACTACCCTTGTTTATGTACCATGCAGGAATATAATCATAGTAACAAACAAACTCACCAGTCTTTTCGTTAAAGCCTAAGGTGAAATCTCCAACGGCATCTTTAGCGGTAGAAACACTTGGTGATTGTCTGAATGAAAAATAGACATCAGCTGATGCTGGATTATAACCAATTGATATACCGTCTCCTTTTACAGGATTATCTAGCAGTAGCTTATCATAACTCATATCATTCACCAATGTGTGGTGAAATCCTTTTAGGTCTGAGAATCTAGCCACTTGCCCTTGACTGAATGACATGATACCTCTATTAATAACGTCTACGAAGTAGAATGTATTTTCAGTTGAAATTACTCCAAACTTATTTAAACATCCAATAGTGGTGCTTAAATACTTGTAGTCATGTAGTATTCCTCCGGTACCTAGCTCTAGTGCAACACCATCTCCAGGTGCTATCTGAACTCTAGGATTAATTGCTATCATAGACACTGCTGTGTCTTGTAGGCAAAAGATTTCATCCTTTAATGTTACTACAGCATTGATAGGACCGTAGGTTCCATCAAGATCCATAGTCTCATTCTCTAGCATGTCAGTCCAACTATCTATAAACTCACCTGGTGTCTTAACCTTTGTGGATATTATCCTAGTGTCAAACTCTTGTACTTTTTTAAACTTTGCTCCAACATCAGATGTCTTGGTTAGAATAGGTTGCTGAGAATATACTAAATTGTAGTTGGTGTATTCCTCATGCTTTGGTTGAAACCTTGCATCCCATGTACCAGAAGATAAATCTTTCCTGTTCTTTAGATCCACACTAGTCTCGCATCTAAAGCTAACTATCTCGCACATAAGATTCTGAGTCTGAGTAGTATTCTGTAGGTCATCTTTAGCAAACTTTGTGAAAGTAAATGTATCAACAAAAGTATCTCCTGGAGAGGTAACGAGAGCAGAGTCTGTTATATTTGTAAATTCACCTATCTCAATATACTCTGAGTTTCTTTTTGATTCATAAGCAAATCCACCATATATACCACCAACGTAAGAAATATAATCATCTCTAACAAATTCAGTAAGTAATATCCCATCGTCTTCATCTATATCAGCATCTGCATATATACTCTCAAGAGTAGGTCTCTGGCTAATATCAAATGAAGTATCATCTGGTCCTAATGCAAATGTAAGACATCTAGCACCATTACTATTCACACCCTTGATTTGAACATCTCTACCATCATCAGCGTCTCCAGCAAACTTATCTTGAAGCATGTTCTTTATATGGTTAGCATATTTTAAAGCTGGATTACCATTATATCTTTTAAAGTCAGCACCCTCATCAGTTAGTTCAGGAGTCCCAAACACATCATGAATAGTTCTATCTTTGTTAGCAGTTGGTAAGCTTACAGCTCCTAAGAATTCTCTGTAACACTGTTGTGTTGCAATATTGTCTTTGTCATTTGTAGGTCCGTAAAATCCAAAATCATTTAGATAACTTTCATTACTTATAGTTTCAGTTGCACCTACACCTGGTCCTCTAGTAAATCCTCCAACATACTTTGCCTGTACGGCAATCTCTGAAGTTAATGGGTGACTCTCTGTTGACCAGTTGTATGAACTACTCTCTTTTATTAACCCGACAACCTTTAGTTTATATCCAGCATCTATAGCTACATTCCTGAATAATATTTCAGGAGAAAAGAATTGCATCATTGTGGTGAACTGAAAGGTCTGTGCTCTGTAATCACCGCCTGGTCCAGAGTAGGTTTCTTTTGTGTTAAATCCACCACTATTAAACTGTGGTCTAAGCTTTGATAATGGACTGAGAATTGCTGGGCCATATGGACCAGTATTAGTTGTAGCTATATCACCATCCTCATACGACCAAGCAGTCTCATGAAAGTTTTTACACTTTACAAAAGGCCTGTCAGTTTTAAATTTTCTAATTGCTGATGGAAGTACATCTGAAGATGTAGATGTAACCGCCTGGATTCTATCACCTATATCAACAAACTTCTCTTGGTGCACATAGTTAGCAACCATAGGGTTCACTATTCCTTGTGCAAATATAGTTTGATCATTTAAAGTTCTATCAGCTCTAAGCAGCTTGTACCCTACAGGCTTATCATCTTCACTTTCGAAGTTAGAAGAATCATTTAGCCATACGTAAAAATCCGCAGTCATAGTGACCCCAATTTGTGCGTGAAGTCTATTTAGATTTCCTTCAGGTGATCTAAAGTCCATAACCCATTTAGGGTTAGAGCTTTGTCCACGTTGATTGTAGAACTTAATACCAAGTCGATACATCTCGTTATCTTTAAGAATTTCAAGTTTGCTTGCTTCAACGGCTTCACTGGCAGCGTATTGTCTTTGTGACAGTGTTATATCTAAGTATTTTCCTGAGGCACCAAGAGTTGTTCCATCTGCTTGGTACTTGTACACATCGTAGTCTCTATTGATCGCATCATGCTTTTCACCTAACACAAAGTCAGGAGATGTTACTGAGGATTCTTCTCCAACAACTGTATTTGTATCATCATCATAGAATGCATTATTCATTACCACGCATGTATTGTTTGCAAGACTTCCAGGTGAATTAGACCAAGAAATAGTAACGCCAACCTGTGATCCTATGGCAACAGAATCTGAAACAGGCCCTGCAGCTGTTCTAGTTATAATGACTTTAGAGTTGAATAACCCAGAAGTAGTTTGTACAGGATCGTATCCTACAAGATTTGCATCTAAGTAAACTCTTACTTTTTCAGCTATAGTGTCCTTGCTGTCTCCATCCAATACTGGTACATAGTAAACAACATCCTCTACTTGAAGAATCATGTTTCCATTAGCAGTAGCATCACCCCTAAAGCTAAAAGTAGAGACATGAGATGTCTCAGTACTCGCTCCGAATGCGTATGCTCTCGTATCTAGTTCAACATCAAATACACTTTCCTTTATATTTACAGGAAACAATCTATTGTCTTTTGCTACAATGTGTTCTGGAACTATTGGGCTAGATCCTAGAAACTGAAATGCCTCCAAAGATATCTCCTCCACATAATTACCATCGTCTGTATAGGTAAACTCCGTGAAGTTATCTATCTCTCTTTCAGCAACAACAACCACCTGAGGGTTCTCATTGTATGAAGTATATTTTATTGCGTAAATTTTTATGTGTGTAAACTTAGGGTCTATGTCTGTAACTTTAACTATTACTGACTTCCCTAAATTTTCATTAACATCACCACCACCAAGTCCTTCTCCCTTATCTATTGGAACTAAGTGAGACAGTGGAGATCCAGTTGTCTGTGCACCATTAAGAATAAACAATCCATAAGCGTATTGTATCTTTCCAGCTGTATGACTTCCTCCTCCAGTGACTGATACAATCTCTGGTTGCTGTAATGTGTATGTACTAACTATATCCAAAAGACTTGGAGATATATCTATAAGGTTTTTATTGTCACCATTTGCTACACTTTGTCTTATGTTTACGTATCTTATTTGGTGTACACCATCAACAAAATACATTTTCTGTACAATAGAATTTTCGTAGTTATATAGTATCTGTAACAGGTTATCAGTAGATAGCCCAAGGTCTGCCATGTATAATAGATCTAGACCAAAAGATGCTTGATTAATTCCTGTGAGTTCCCAGATACAATCAAATCCATTGTTATCTGTAGTAACTACAATTGCAGAGTCACGAAGTTCTTTTACCCCTACAATAACCTGATCACCAGAAACCTTAACTGTAGTGGCGTCAGTCATAAACTGAGACTCAATCTCACACCTTGGATGTGCAGCTTCAATTGCTTCGTATGAAAGACTCTTTGTTTGAGCACCAACAGTGTATTCTATTGCTGTTCCTACGTAGTTTAATACTGGGGTGGGAATAGCAAAGATTAATTCATTACCAAGCTCGTTGGTAACTGCCATCTGAGATTTCTTATCTAAAGCTGTTGTACGAATATTTCTAGCATCAAAATACTTTTCTCCTTGAAGGTCATTAGAGTAATCCTTACTCATTCCTAAATAATTGAACTCGTGCTTCTTGATCATCTTATATTATTTTTAAGTATTCCTGTTGTCCTAAAAATTCGAACCTTCTTGAGTGTGCAGTTCTGCTTGGTATTAGTTGTGTAATCTGATTTACTAATGATTCCATCTCATCTATGCTAGGCATCTTAAGATTAGAGTCTGCTTGTCCTACATTAAACATGTAGTCAGTTTCTGCTTTACTTAGCTTTCTGTCAGAGATCATATCCATGTCATTCAGCATATCAAAGTATTTCCACTTAATATAACTCTCTACACATCTTAATAGCGTAGCGTTGTTTAATACTAATGGATAGCACTCCTCATCAACAGCAACGGCTTTGTATATAACCTCTATTACTCCTTCTTTGAAGTTTAGGTTAACGAACCTACTGTTTAAAGAGTAAGTGTGATCTCTCCTTGAAGGAAGGTTACTTCCCTGGTGAAAAAATTCTTGAGAAATATCCTCACTAGCTGTCAAGGGAACAGGTATTCCGCTGTCAGTTCTAACAATACTCTCAATCCTCATCATGTCTACAGGTTTCATTGCTCTGTAGTTAACTACATTGAGTGCCTCTCTCTTTGTTACAAACAAAGAAGGGGCTTCAAGTATCCTTAGGATTTGAATAGCATTATCAACTATAAACTCATAGTTCATATCTTTCATTACTGGGTTTCTGTATAGCCTATCAGCTATCATCTTTATACTTACTACGTCGCTTGTACTTGCCATGGTTGTTATTTTAGGTCTTTACTACTTTAGGAAAGCGTCTATTCGTCCAGCAAATATAGATTTAGAAAGCATACGCTTCATCCCTCTGTTTACTTTCATCTTATAGATACTCTTGTTTTTATAATTTGCCTTAGATGTTCTGTAGAATATTCTGAATGTGTGACCATCAGTATGCTCATTAGTATATCTAATCTTTGTTCCTTTTTCTTTTGACTTCTCACTTTCAGCCCACAGTTCTCGTGTAGCTTTCCAGTTTACTGGTAGATTGTTTATGATGTTTCCATCTTCATCAATCTTTAGTTCAGTCTTAATCTTTCTTAGTTCTAGCTTACCTACTCGATTGGGCATGATGTACTCAACACCTTTAGTTGATATTCTTTCCCTTATATATTCATTGAACTCCCTGAGGACTTCTCCAAATTTAATTCCTGATATATGATCATTACCAGTCTTCTTAATGAAGTGTTTGTAATAATCTAAACTACCAAAGTCAGACTTGACTCTGTGAAGTCTAGTATCCGCCTTGTCTTCTTCTTCTTCTTGTTGGTTGTGGTGTTGGTTGCTCATCTGTTGCGTTGTTTATATCATCTCCAGGTATCTGTTTAGTTCTTGACAGTTCCTGAACAATCATGTTTGTTAATACGTCAGCCATAGCCGACTCTACAGGATACTCTTCCTCCCATGGATCTATAGTAGAAGTCTTGGCCTCAGAAGCATTGTTTGAACACATAATGTCGTGCACATTGTCTGGAGACTCAAATACATCAGTAACTTTAATGCTGGTTAAGAATCTCAGCTTGTTGTCTGCTGATATCAATATAAGCTTACCGTCATAGTCTACAGCAGCATACGTAAGCATCGCTGTGAACTTGTTTGAAAATAAGAATGGAACTCTTTCAATTGAAACTAGGTTGATAGCTATAACTGTATTGTCCTCTTTCCTGATTAGGAGAGGACCTTCTTTACCTTTAATCTTTATAGATCTTGGTAGTGGGTCAGACGTAGATAACATCTTGCCCGCACAGCTGTATCCACCAACAGCATCAACTTGTTCTAAACCTAAACAAACCTCTTGCTTTACTTCGATTGGCAAGTGCCAACCCTTAGCAGAGTATTGTTGCTTAAGTAGCATAGCTCTTTTTGTATCCAACAAAGATGACACCAGCTCTTGCGAGATATGGGTGTCATCTGATTGAATGTTTAGCTTTTCTAGAACTGTGTAAATAAGTTCACTCTTTTTCATGTTTAATATAATTTTCCTCCGAAATAAAAACTTCCGTCAGGGTTAACGTATATTGAAGTAACATTGGATCTTCCGCTGCTATCTATCATATTGATTGCAAAACCATTTGCCCACGCAGCCTTCATTGGCCTTGTAGCATATCCAAATGCTTTACTTGTGAAATCTGCACATGCTCCAATATTGTATGCAGCCATCTTACCTTCTCTGTAAGTTTGCTGTCTGTGAGTATGTACATAAGCACAAGATGTTCTTAATTTATCCAAGTGAGCTTTACCGTTATGAACACTAAAGTATATACCATGGAATATCTCAAAGTCATTACCTAATGTAAAGAAGTCTTGAGACCATTTGTTTTTTACGTGATATCCTCTTTCCTCTAGAAGCATAGCTTCCATTGGAGACATCAGTGGAGTCTTTGCATTATCCATGCTTGCCATCCATCTGTTGTGTCTATCCTCGTGGTTTCCATACATGTAAGTCTTCCAAGTATTTTCTGGTATAACTCTTTCAAATAAGTCAAGTTCATCATTACAAACCTCATACTCATCATTAAGTGTCATTCCTTTTACTGCGGTAAACTTTCCTTTATCATGAGAAGACAAAGCATTTATATCTGCGAAGTCACCCATCAAATGGAAACCTTTAATATTGTCATAGTTATCAGCCATTAAATTCCTGATACCTGTATGCAACCTCTTATTATGAAAGGGTACATGATTACACCCTAATAGGATGTGCATTCCAACCTGATCTTGTACACTTGGTGTATCTTTAGGTGTCGGTGTAGAAAGTCTCTTATTTAGCTTCTGTGCACGTAATTGATAGATTCTGTCTTCATCCATCCTTGCCGTAACTCCACTAAACTTTTCTTGGTTTATTCTATTAGTTTCTCTAAAGTCTTCTACAAGACTCTTTTGGCGAACTGGCCCTTTCTTTAATTCTTTCTTTACTTCTTTCTTAGCTTGCTTTATTAAGTCCTTCTCAAAGAAGTATTCTGGATGAGCCAAACTCAATCCGTATGCGCATGCATCATTACCTTTTTTCAAGTATCCTTTCTTCTTCCTAAAAAAGTTTAACAATACTTCGTACTTTTCTCCAATCCCGTTGTTCATTTTTGTGTGTTTTAATTAAACTAACTTGACACAAATATACGGCAATAAACCCTTCTTGCCAAATACAAGTATCATAACTTTATGATATACACGGCCAAAAGGGTATTAAGTTATTAACATAATTGAGCAGTGTGACTTCTAGAAACAGTCTTTGTGTCTAGTGTAGCACCAAACTCAGAGACTTTTAATTCTATAGTAACTGCTGACAACTCGGTGAATTGAGCAACTGCGAAGCCACTAAATCCGGGGATTGAAACGGTAAATGAATGTGAGCCTATCGCCAGTACTTCATCCACTCCCCCTCCCTGAATTACAACTCCTACAGGAAATGTCCAATCAATGTACCCACCAGCAGTCAAATCAATAAGAACTGTAAAGTCTGTTGAACAAACAGTGCTTGTATATGGACTAATCGAAATTAGATCATCAACGGCTGCAGATACTTCTGGTGTAATATTTAATTGCATTGTTCCCATTAGGCTGTAAATTGTTCTGAACCAACGTCAGAGATTGAAAAATTAAAAGCTATTACTTGAGATCCCTTTACAGCTATATCTTGATTGAATACTAAGTATCCAGAATCTACAGAGCTTAATAGTATCTCCTGATTCACAAGTACTGGTGAACCATTAAATGATAGAACTCCTGACAGCGGTAAACTAGTTACCTTTACCTTATACGCTGCATCACCATCTGGATCACTATACGCAGGTGTAGTATTAGTTGTGAAATCTGCAGCAGTAAATGTTGTAGTCGTACCATACGTACCATTAACTGTGTTGTCACCAACAGAGTCTGGAGGGGAATTAACTTCAGCATTGATTGAAAAAGTAATTACTCCATCGCTCAATCCACTTAAAGTATTAGATCCTGAGTCAGCAGCATCAAATGTAAAAGCAGCGTCTCCCTTGACAAATGCTCCTGGATTTGGTGCCACGTACTTAAAGTTTCCTGCTGATATCACACCTGTAGAAACTATTGTTCCTGCAGATATAGTAACAGCATCAACCTGAAGCTCACCATTAGTTGGTAGTGTAATTACCTTAATGTATGATAATGCATCACCCTCAGGGTCTGCGTATACTGGGGTTGTTTCAGTAGTGAAATTAGCTACAGTGAACACGTGCTCACCTTCAAAATCAACTGCAATACTGTTTGCTCCTATTGCTGAGGGCCTAGCATTTGTAGACCCTGTATTAGTTATTGTATATAACATTCTTTTTTTGTTTTAAATTATGACACCCAAGTCATGTTTACATTATCACGAACACTTGCATTGAAACTATCTGTTGAGATAGCATTTGCATCTGGACCTACGTGGTAAAATGCTCCTGCATCAAGCTCAGCCTTGGTTATTACCTGCCCTATTGATACTGCTGTATCATAAAGATAGTACACTCCTAAGTTAGCTGTAGATACTTCGTCGATTCTAATTGCGTCCAAGTCGTTTCCTTCTGGATCAAAGTATGGTGCAATTGGTTCTGTTGTAAAATCTGCAGAACTAAATACTGTTGTAGATCTGTTACCTGAATACTGTGCTCTATCTCCCACTGTTGCTGGTTCATTTGTTATTGCTAATGCATCTACAGTAACATTTACTGTTGCTATGTTAGATTCAAGCGGAACTTGTGTATCATCATCAAAAGCTGAAAATGTAAACGTAGTTGCATAAGCATCATCTGATCCTGATACTGCGTCTGGATATCTTTCAAATATTAAATCAAAAGAATTAGGTAGCGAAGTACCTATGGTTACTATAGATCCATTGTAATATAACCCTCCATTAGCAGGAAGTGTTTTTATTACAAAGCCTGATGGAGAATTACCTGAATCATCTGAATAGTTTTCATACAATACTACATCTGTAAATCCAAAGGCAGTTATTCCTTCAGTAACAGTTATTGATATGTCTCCAAGTGTAGGTGCAAGATTAGTTGCATCACCCCCAGTAACAACTACATGGGGTACTACCCAGTTGTAGTCACTTCCTTTTGCAGCCATTCTTTCAGAACAGATCATCTTGTCTTCTATCTGTAGTTGACTGACCATCTCGTCTAATCTCTGTAACTGATTGTCAGTCGTAGAGTAACACGCATACTTATATATAAGCTTAAGTAAGCTCAAGTTTGCGATATCTGCATCTCCATACTTCTCCAATTTATTGGATAGGTTCTTTATTGATGCTACGTATACTTTTGCATTCTTTGACTCCATGTTATGCTGTAGTTAATATACAGTCTAGCACACCTACTGACACAATATTACCAGCAGTAGAAACCAAGGCTTCTATGTCGTCACATTCTGAACAGTTTGAACTATCTGTCGTTATGATTAATTTTTTTAAATTGTTTATTGCATCTCTAAATCTTCCGATAAGTAGTGCTTGTTTTGTAGCCTCCAAATACAAATCAAATAGTAGTGCATTCTGGAAGTTGGCATTGCAACTCAAACATGATAAGTCTGTGTTAGCTATTAGCCTAGCTTGAAGAATGTAATACTGAGTAAGGTTGATTGTGGCTACTACCACTATATCACCATTGCTTGCTTCTACTTCTAAGAAGTACATTCCAGAAAGAGTACCTGTTGTTCCTAGATTTCCAGGAGTTATTGTTATGCTTTCTGTTGTAGACGTACCAGCCAATAAGGAAGACAAGTCTGTGAATGACGTAGCACTTTTATAGGTGGTTTCATTCCACATCTTCAATGATGTCACCGTACCTGAAGCCAGGGAAATATCAAGCTGTATTGAACTCATGTCGTTAGAGACCATGAATGTTGTTACGTTAATTGCCATATTATTTTTGTTGTAATTTAATTAATAAAAAAAAGGGACCAAGGAATAAACCCGGTCCCTTTTGGTAATTTAATCTTAGCTATTTCGTAATTACGAAGCTTTGATAGTTGCTACAGATCCTGAACCTAAAATGGTGTTCAAGTCTGCAATCACACTGTTTACTGCTGCATTTGGTACAGCGGCAGTTGCCATAGCGATTGTTACAGTCTTCTTAGACTTCTTAGCTTCATCCCTTCCTTCATCAAAGTAAGATACTTCAATGATGTCATAAGAACCTCCAGTCGTTGCAACTAGTGCAGGGCCATTGATGTTATGAGGATATGCATTTAAACGTAAAGTATCTCCACGCTCACCTAATAAAAAGTGCTCCATTTCAACAACCTGGAACCCAGTACCAACACCTTTGCTACCTGCGGTAGTAAGAGTTACTGTAGGGTAAGTAGTTGCATTCATGTCTAACGTAAATTCTGTATACGTCTGAGTCTTTTTGTTTCCGTCAAAACCATTAGCATCAAGCTTTCCTTCTACTACAAGTGCAGCAGATGCTCCAGTTCCAGTTTTAGAAAAAGTAAATGAATCGTTTGCAGTTGCAGTTGCACCTGGCTCACGAGAAAAATTACGGTTTAATGAAGCAATAAGTCCATCAACAATAGCTTCCTGGTCATCACCAGAGGCAGCCTTGTAGAAACCTTGCTTTAGGTATTCATCTTCAGGAGATAGAGAACCATGTCCAGAGATTAAAATGTTTACTGTGTAAAGAGTATTTGCGTCTACAGTCAATGCAGATACAGTGTACTTTCTAAGTTCTGCTGCAGTATATGCTACTGAGCGTACATCTAATACATTATCTGCTTTGATGGTATCACTAGAGATAATGTTTCCTAGTGCATCCTTTTGAAATAACTTGAAGTCACCTCCAGCAGCCACGGCAGCACCGTCAGCTCCTAATAGTACTAAACTGTTAGCACTTCCTGCTTTTAATGCAGCGAAATCTGCTACATCTGCTGTACCTACGTACATGTGTCTTACCTGATTCTGTCCAGCTAATCCCATAATTTGAATTGTTTTTAATTAATAAATTTTTGATACTGTTGTAAAGATAATGGAATTGTATCAATCCTCCAAACTTTTCTTAATCCTTTTTTTACTATTTTCTAAACCCTTGCGTCAAGCTGCATTCTAGATTGAAGTGTACCATCTCTATAGTCAAGTACTGCATTCTCTACTGCAATGTTAATGATCTCTCTGTGAGTGAATTCATTTAACCTACATGTTGCTTCTGTTGCCTTCCCATTAATTGTAAGCCCTAATCCAGCAACGTCAGCTGATGATTCAAAACTTTCCACAATTATTGGCTGTGGATGAGAAACATATCTAGCTTCATACTGTTGTATTACTATGCTAGGATCTGCTATAATCTCTACAACTAACTTGCTGTTAGCAAAGCTAGAATCAATTCTCCAGGCCTTTCTTGCGTTAGGCTTTCTGAATGGATTGCTATAGCTAACAATAAACTCATCATGAGTAGTAGGAACAACCTTTATAATCTTTCCTCCAGTGACTTTATTAGATACCGAAGCGTTTCCGCCATACCTAAGAGTCTCTGCCACTATATACATCACATCATCTGCAACTGTGTAGAACAAAGATTCATCTGTCAATCCTACTAAAGGATCGAGGGTTGATGTACTGAGTAAATCAGCAATTGGTTCACGAACCTTTACATCTTTAACCAGTGCACTTAACACTCGTCTACACTTTTCAGTGTACTCGAATGCTGTGCTTGGGTCCTTGGTTGCGTCATAATGCATCTTTACGTATTGCTCTTGAGCAACTGTAAGATAAGAACTTATCTCAAAGGTATCTAAACCAGGTGCACCTTCTAGTGCATTGTTGTACCTTAAATTAAACTCTTCTCTTAGTTCTGATGCAGTCATAGTTTATTTTAAATTATCTAATCTAGCTTGTAAGCTTAATCTCATTTCTTGTCCAAGGTTGCTTGCTAAATACTCAGCAGCTATTTGGAATGTTGGAGTATCTCCGTCAGAAATTGGCTCATCATCTAAAGTGTAATAATTATGATCCACTTTATTAATTGCTCCAAACTCATAAGCAGACTCCAGTAAAACTTTAGTCTTCAAGTATTCGTCACCCATTACCGAGCAAACTAAACTTGGATTCTTTTCAAGTTCTTTATGAAGTTCAGATTGTAAGAATTCCATTTTGTTAGATCTGTTAGTATTTCTACCAAGGTTTCTTAATGAATATCTTAATACCTCTTTATCATCTTCATGCTTAACAAATAATTTGTAAGCTTGAACTTTACTTCCAACCTTGCTAATTTCTTTTGCCATTACCTCAGACTCTGATGTAAGTACAAATCTATTGGTTGCTCTATGTCTAACCTCATCTAAGTTATTAGATACTATAGGACACGCCTGTAGTACTTTAAACCTAATGTAATCATAAGGATCAGATAAATCTAATCTCTTTTCATCCTTCCCCAAGTAGATTGGCAGGATACCCATTGTATAGGCCTGACCACCTTCTTTCCAGAAGTTACCATAGATAGAAAGACTTACTCCATTGAGCATACTTTCTAATCCTTCTTTTTCTATGTTGGTAAGAAGATTCTTCATCTTCCCATTATCCATTGTTGGCGCAGGTATTGCTATCTCTGCTCCATTTAATAGTCCACCATGGGCAACATGCTTAATGTCTTTAATCCCGTTGCTTTCTTTTGCAATATACTTTACAGATACTACTTTATTTTCTAAGAAATCAGTTCTAACTGTCTCTGACTTTGCTACATCGGTATTAACCATTGTAGGCTTTTTTTTATCTTTTGCCATTTTTATACTTATTTTATGATTCTTCCTTTCCTTATGTGTGGGAGTGTTTACAGATCTCCCAACTGTTATTTTAAAATAATTACCCTCATCGAACAAACGAGGGTAATTAAGTTTTAATCTATTACGCTAATACGTAAGGTATGATTGAAGCTGTACGACTTGCATCGTATACTACAACACCTAACTGACACCACTTGGTGATAGTTCCACTATCTTCTAGTGTTCCCATATTTCCGTTATTGATTGCTCCTGTAAAAGGATTTCTGAAACCATATTGGTATCCACGAATCTCTTCTTTTCCTTTAACAGCTACCTTTTGTATATTTGGCTCTTCTGGAGTTCCAATGTAAAAGATATCGAATCTGTAAGATTCAGCTACACCATTTGATCCAGGGATCTTGATAGTGTTACGGATCTTGTCATCGTAGAAATCATCTACTTCTAACTTGACACATACACCATTTGGAGCTAAGTACTCAACAAATTGGAAACCTGCACTCATAGCATTCTTATGCAATGGAGAGCTAGTACTTTTTACTGTAGCAGCGTTAGTTCCTGGAGTAGACATGTTAGCTGACCAACCTGAAGTTGTTTGTAATACAGCTTTATGAAATTCAGCAGCTCCTCTTTCTCCAGTACGAAGAATGAATACACGCTGATCAAATCCTAACTTTCCTTCAGAAATTCCAAAAAGGATTTCTTCAAGTAATTCAATAGAGAACTCATTGTAGAAGTAAGTGTTAGATTGTTCCATTTGCTCACGGATACCAGAACCTATCTTGATACTACGACCAGATACATCTTTGTTATGGTATTGTCCATCAGCTGTACGGTTAGTTTTACCATACATAAGGAATTTGTTTTTGTAAAGAGAAAATTCTTGCTCTACTAACCAATCCTCATATAAAGATAAAGCTCCAAATACTTTTTTGTTACCAGCATTGTCAATAACAGGAATACCCATTACTACTTGCTTTCCAGTTGCATCACCAGGAAGTTTATGGTCAATACGAATTGTAGTTAACTCACCTCTCATAGATACAGGAGTTACTCTACGAATACCACCCACTTCACGAGAAAGACCTTTACCTACAGGAGCAAACTCCTCAGTAAATTTCTTACCTGATACTAATTCAGATCCAGGAATACCTGATCTGTCAGATCCTGCGATTTCACAAGTGTGAACCCACTGAGATCCTGATGGATAACCATCATTAAGTACACGTATTGGGTATACTTCATTTTTCTCACCTACTACAATTTCTCCTTTGAAGAACCACTGCTCATCAAATGTAAGTTCAAATTCTTGTCCACCTTCTCCAATGTTGTTGTCACTACCTGTAACAGTTGCACCTTTGAAAGAAGCCTCCACTAAAGGAATGTTTCTTCTTGAAGAACCGATAAGTTCCCAGTAGAACTCATTGTCGTTCTCTACTTGCTTAGTATCAAACATTGAAAGCATATTCTCTAGAGATTTACCTCTATTGATTGCTAACAACTTGATCATAGCTTCATTAATTTTTGTTGGGTTGGTTTTCCAGATAGCACCTAAAGTGTTCTCAGGATTAATCATCCCTGCAAATGCTTTCGCATCAGTAACTTGGAATTTTCCTAGTTGCATAGTTTAATTGTTTTAAAAAGTTGTTTTTATTCTATTTCAAAATCCTTCAGATCGGATAGGTTAAAATTGGATTGATCGTCTCGCATGTCTGTTTCGACTGAACCACCAGCAGTAAACTTAGCTCCTCTGATTAAATTTTCTATATTATTGGTAATCTTACTTTCATTCCTTACACCAAAGATGCTGAAGTCAGTAAAATCCTTCGTTAGGTAAGCAACGGCTTCTATACGAATCCTTGATCCAACTGGATCTGCTTTTTGAGACTGCATAAATGCATTGTCCTTATTACCTAAGTCCGTAGTAATTCGGCTGTATAACTCATCCTTTTGAGAACTAGTTAACACAACACCAGGAACCACCTCCTGTGTATTAGCAATATACTTTTTGACATCGTCAAGTTTATTTTGCTCATTCTTTTTAGCACTATCTAAGATACTGTTTAAAGAAGTTTCTTCTGCTTTAATAATACTTTCTACTGCAAATTCTGCATCAGCAATATCAGTACCAGCATCGATACTTCTTTGAGTCATCTCATTGGCTCTTTCGGGAGAATACCCCTTTAGTAAAAAGTCCTGTACTATTGCAGTACGTCTAAACTCTAAACTATCATCACTCTGAATAAACTCTTTGGTAACACCTTTGAGCTTATCGATAGTATCAACTTTCGTTGCTACCTCACCAACAGGGATACCAGCACTCTGTGCTTCCTCTATGGCTTTTTGTCTTGCAGTTAATCCAGAATCAATACGTCCTTGTATTGCTTCGTTCAAATCTTCTAAAGACTTTATTTTTGTGATGTCATCAAGTCCAGGTAAAACACCTTTGGCTTTGAATTGTGCAGCTAAGTTAGAATAAAGCTGTTCAGTCTCATTCAGTTTAGGAGAGGAAGAATCGCTGCCTTCTTTTCCATCAGCAGTTTTACCTGCCTGAACTTGAGTGTCATCTTTACCTGTAGCTACGCTCTCTTGACCAGCAGTTGCTGCGTCATCACCATCGGTAATTATATCGTTACTCCCTTGTGCATCATCACCTGTTGGTGCGTCTGCTGCTGGTGGAGTGTCACCAGTTGTTGCCGGATTGGCACTTTGCTCTAAATTACCTTCGTCATCAAATAACTGTAGGTTGTCTGTATCAAAGTTTAAATCCTCTAAATTTAATCCTTCCATTTAATTGTTTATTAATTAATTCTCCTGGAGCAAAAATACTATAAAGACTCAGAAAATACTAACAAGTATTATAGCTAAAGTATCACTCAGTTGTCTCTAATACTATGATCCTGTTCTCAAGATCATTTATATCTTCCTGCAATGATGAGATAATTTTTATCTTTTTGGAGAGTCTTTCTTCTACTCTTCTAAAATCCTTTATCTCTCCATACAAAAGTCCTGCTGAAAAAACAACAGTCAGTAACCACTTTACATTCTCTCTTAGGAAATTATTCATAAACTATTAATTATTTTTTATATCAAACATCCTTAACTTAATAAGGTATCTATCTGTTGATGCTCCAATCATGAAGTTCAGGTAGAAATCTCCAAACATCTTTTTTGTAAAAGAATATCTAAAGTACCTGACTCCTTCTACTTCCCACGTAACAGACTGCTTACCATGCTTAGTTTTATTTCTCCAAGTCCTATAAGAGTGTCCACCAGTGTTTTCTTTTACTATAACATTCTCCCATGGACCTTGCTTAGGCTCTTGGCTCTGTATGTAATTCCAGCATCCATTTCTTACTACACCCCATCTATACCCTAATATAAACTTCTGAACACTGTTAAGGTTCCAGAATCTAACATAGTCAGGGATCCAGTTGCCATCCTCATCTCTCATCTTCATTAGCTCATATAGACCAAAGGTTGCGTTCAGGTAATGCTCATTGTCATTTCCATTCCATCCATCTCCCTCTGTATCAGCGTAAGGCCAATACCACTTAGATCTAAAAGATCCAAGCCTAGTCTCCCAGTTTCTTCTTCTGTTTGGGTAAACAAAGAATGGGTAAGCAAACAGTGCTGAGAATAAGATCATCAGCAATACTTTTAGTTGTCCTAATATGAATTTAATATACATCATGTGTTAATTGTTTTTAATTAGTTAGTACTTAGCGTACGTTTTTTTTAAATTCTTTCATTACTTTCTCAATACCTCTAGATCCAAAGTAAAATATAGTCATAGTGCTGAATAAGGATTGAATCACTGGAACGTATGCTTTATCTACCGTAAATTCTCCCATGTTACCATCTAGCAACACTAGAGACATAAACAATACAAACATAGCTCCGTAACTTACAGGCCTAACCAGTCTAGTTACAGCATGCTCATTATCCATACCTAATCTCTTAGTTACTTCAACCATCTCCACCATATCATTCTCCATCTCCTGAAGTAAGATGTTCTTATCTTCTGGTGATATACTCTTATCTCCTCTTATAGCTTCTCCTAAGGAGCTTAATTGTTTTACTCCCGTAATGTTACCAGCCAGTTCTAAAAGCTCAGGAGCTATCACCTTACCTTGCTTCTGTAACCATCTTAATGCATTACCTACATTAGTTCCTTGACCTCCATTTTTAATTGACTTTGGGTTTTTGTTTTTATTTTCCATCTCTATTTATTTTTATATATCCCATTAATAATTTAACCTCTTTATCAAAGTCTAACTCTTGACTTTCTTTTGGACTTATCATTCTTGGAAGCATTAACTTTATGTTTGGTGTATGCTTTATCTTAAATATGTCATGAGATAGCTCATGAAACATTAGAATCCTTTTTTCTTTTTCAGTCATAGAAAAGAACGCCTTAGGGTTAATGGCAACAAAAACTAAACTGTCATTAAACATGCCTCTGGCTTGTCCAGCGTATGATGATCCATTTAGATCTATGTCAAACATAACTATAAAACTTTGATCCTTAAATTTAATATTGTTCTTTTCTAATGTTGCTAAGTATTCAAATACGTAAGGTTTTAATGTCTGGTTTATACAGTAAGTATATATAGGCTTTGGAACTACATCCTTAGAGGTGTTGCATCCAATGAGTATTAATGCCGTAAATATTACCGTTAGTATCTTCATTTATTTTTATCTACTTTTATATGTTATAGTTACTTCTTTTCCTTTAAGAATAGCATCTGCTACCATAGGGTATAATTCCTTATATGCATTTACTGAGCCTCCTATAAAGCCCTTGTCTTTGTCAGCAGTTGTTCCCACAAGCAAGCATCCAGCTGTGGATTCTGGAGTATTTCCTGAATGTATTAATATGTATTCAAATCCCGGCACATCCTTAATCCAGAGCATTCCTTTATGAAAAGAATACTTAGCAGAGTACTTATTGTGAAATCCCCCTACAGCTCTTAATTCTACTTTGTATGTGCCGTCGGGTATGCGAGTTTCTCCGTACACTTTATCAGCTCTATACTCATCCTCTAGGGTGAAGCACATAAACTTACAGTCCACAAAGAGAAGTCCGTCAGTATGATCTATTTCGTCATTATATCTATCTACGAGTATTTCCATCCTTATTCTCCTTTGTTTTTATATATGTAATACACCTTCTGTACTCCGTACACAAGAAAAACTAGTCCAGATATTGTTGCTACCACTTCGTTTACATTAGACAATGTTAGGCCTAATGTTGTTACTATTCCGAGACTCATTTTCAAATCAGTTATATCCATTTTAGTTGTTATTAATTGTCTTTATATAAACGGTTTATTATATTAAGTTAGTTCTATTAATATTGTTACAGCAGTATCATACCAAAAACCGTTAGCCTGGAATTGTATTTGTATCATATCTACTGTAGTAAAAGTTGCGGAAGCGTCACTTAGCCCAAACGCTGAATACATTCCTGAAGCACCACCGCCAATCATAGCATTACTACTTGTCCATAGAACTGTTCCATTCTTCACTACCCTAACCAGGTTTGTAGTTGCTGTCGGGGTTGTTCCTGTGGATGTATTTCTCATTAGTATTGATCTAATCCTTCCTGCACCTGGAGCCACCCAGAAGTGTTCTTCTCCACTAGTGTTGCTTTCTGTCAATGCATTAAACGGTAGGTTATACCATGTAAGAGCTACGTTTGTTGCGTGGTCCATGTTGCCAATAATCATTACAGGAACATTCCTGTATGTGTCTGCATCAATAGTAGTTGCTTTTATGGTTCCAACCACCTCTAGTTTCTCGCTTGGTGTAGATGTTCCTATTCCAAATCTTCCCTTTGCAATATAGTTTATAGTGTTATTCTCTAGCACGTCTGTGTCTAATATATTGTACACTCTGAAACTATCAATTCTCCATTCGTCAACTTGATCTGTAGTATCTCCTGCATTAATAGCTCCTATTGCTAATCCAACTTTGTGAAATACTCCACCATCTCCGTCATTAAAGTCTGAGTCTACCTTAAACTTTCCTCTGAAGTATTCGCCTGTAGCGTCTCCATTAAAAACTATTAAAGTGTTATTTACAAACCTAAGTCTCAGTGTTGCTCCTCCCTCATCTGCCGTTGAGCCAAAAACTGCACTTGGAAATGAGTATGATTGTCCAACATCTTTAACGTGTTCAATAACTCCTCCAATTTTTTTCTTTAAAGTGCAGGAATTATAAGACGTTGACCATGTTAAAAAGTAGTAGTTATCATTGTCAACATACTTTATGATTATATGAAATACGTCATCACTACTATCTTGCTTTCTTATGTCTAACAATACTTCGTAATTTTTAGACGAAGGTCTGTCATCACAAGTATACATTAATCCTTTATTTGATTGGTCGCTTCCTGATAATTGAAGGTATCCTAATCCTCCTTTTGCTTGTAGCGTTCTTGTGTTAGATGCCGAAGGGTATGTAAGTACTTTAGTCCATCCCGTACCAGTATCTGGCGTGTGGCTATCTAAATCTGTACTAGAAGCCTCTGTAAAAGTGTCTTCAAAATACATAGTACTTCCAATGTCCAATACTTCTAAATCAGGATTTGATTCTACTTGAAGGGTTCCCCCCATTTCAATTCTTCCTGTGTGACTTAGGAGTTGAGCTCTTGAGTCAATCTCCATTACCCCATTGTGAATGGTTTCCCCTCCACTGTTAGCTTGAAGTGCTCCGATTGCTACGGTAACTTTTGCCCCACCGTAAGGTCTTCCTAGTGTTATTTCGTGAGCCTTTCCTATGTGTTGGTCTGACTGAGCTCCATTAGTTCCCCAATATACATTTGTTAGAGCAAGAATCCTCCCTCTATTTGCACTCGTTGTATTGTTAATAAGTTCGAGAGTTCCTCCGTTAGATTCACATAATCTGGTTGTACCATATGACTCCAGGCCTCCTCTAAATCTTGCAGTATATCCTACGTCTAATCCTTCGGTAATTGTGAGATGCTTGTTAAAAACAGATTCTCCACTTACGCTCAAACCGCCGTCAATTCCAATTGAAGTTCCTCTCTTATTTCTTATGACGCTTCCGCCTATCAAAAGCTCCTTTACATGATCTCCTGTTGAAGTAATAACAAAAGCCTTTTCTTCTGCTTCTGATATGAAAAGCCCTGCTGCTATACTGATAGATGAAAATCTTTGAGACCTTGAATAGAATACAAGGGTTGATATATCCCAAGCTGTACTCATGTTTAGTTGCCATACTGCGTCATATGTTCCATCACAGATGAATAATTTTGTTCCATCGTCTGAGAATCTTGCCCCATACCCATTCGATATATCACCCTCTCCAACTTCATAGGCCTCTTGATCTCTGTTATATATATTCAACAGAGAAAACTCATGAACGAAAGTTGATGTTGATACATCCCAAGCTACACTTAGGTCGTATGAGATTACCACATCGTCAGTATATCCTCCAACAAACATTTTTGTGCCATCTGGGCTAAAGTTTATATTTGTTTTACGCCCTGATGCTATCGTTGCATTTACTAAAACAAACTCTCTAACATATGTACCTGTGGTAATATCCCAAGGCGTACTCATTATGAATTGTATTGCTTGACCTTTCGATGATCCGGTCACGTAGAAATTATCCCCGTCTGGAGAGATAAATAATCCATAAGGATTTGATTCATTACTTGGAGATTGATTTACAGGCAGCCTATCTACATAAGTTGCTGTGTCAATATCCCATGCTGTAGATAAGGAATACTCATTTATGTCGTCTCCACTTCTACCTGCGACATACATTTTTGTACCATCAGGTTTGAAGAATAAATCCTCAGGAGTTGTCTCTTGAGAACCAACAGAAAACCTCTTTGATGTAGACCTCCATGTTCCAATGTCGAGTAAATCGTATTCTATTTCTGTTGCAATTGCTTCGGGAGTTCCTCCTCGAAGTTGCAGGCTACTAGCACTAACTGCTACTGCTGTCGTATCACCTGTTACATCAAGACCCACTACTGTTGTGTCGCCTGTTACCCCAAGATCTGTAGATACAGATAAGTCTCCTAATACGTTTACATCTTTGTTAAATATCTCTGCCATATTATGCGTGTAGTTTTAACCATCCAGTTCCACTCCAGGCAAAAAAAGAAGATGTAGTAGAGTGAAATACAATCGTACCTGCGTCACCCACACCTAAGGTAGGTAGCACTAGTAAAGACTCTAATTTTAGACTCTTTACACTGTTACCATTGATATCAAGATCGGTTCCTAGTTTATGCATTTAGTTTAAGTATGCTACACCGGCAAATGCGATGTTAAATGTTATTGTTAAATTGTTTAAGTCTGTGTAGACTACATCTCCGTGTACTCTATTACCAGAACCATCCAAGACAGTTACTGATGGCATCTTACCAAGACTGTGTGGAATTACCCATGATGCTGATGATGTCTGAGTGTGAGTGTAGTTTAGGTCGTTACCTAATGTTCCTGGATCTACATACTCTAAAGCAGTTTCACCAACATTAACTCTAACTAATTTTAATGAGTCTCCAGTCTTATTTGCTGGGCTATCTGTTAATTGATCAAACGTACCTCCCACTTCACTACATGAAGCAGAATCATTTGTTCTTTCTACTGGTCTCTCTTCTACTACTACCTGTGTTGTGTTGTCTACCGTAAGTAACGCAGCATCAAATTGTCCTGGAACTCCTGAGTTCTCTAAGGAAAACCTAAGTAACAACTCTTTAGACATTGTTACTGTCTTTGTAGTTATTCCAGTCCAGTCAGTGTATTCAACCCCAGCTAAACTGTAAGATTGCAATATCCACGAAACAGGAGTAAATCCTGTTGCTGATAAATCAAAAGCTATCTGATCTCCATCAGGAGCAATAACGCTATAAACAAACTGTGTTGCACAATCTGTGCTTACGATAGAGTGTTCGTTCACACTAAATGTTTCACTCTCTTCTGCTATGATGAAATTAAATATTGCCATTATATGTTATATTGTTGTTAATTGTGTTAATTCCTCGTCTGTTAAGGCCTCTGAAAATACAGCTGTTGTTTTAGTCTTTCCGTAGAAAGGGCTGCCCGCAGCTATAGAAAATGATAAATCATCTAAAACTATAGGTGCATTTAGACTTGTATCTGTTGCAACCTCAACACCATCAATCCAAAAAGCAAAGTCATTTAATTTATACTTAATTGCTACCTTATGAAAGTCTAAAATATTAGTTAATTGATAATTTACATCAACGTACTTTGTACCACCACTTGAAACTATTGCTCTAACCTTATTGGTTGCGCTATAATATAAAATAATAACTCTGTTATTTGTGCTTCCATCACTTAAACCTAAATATCTTACTGCTCCATCATTAGCCAAGGCTGCTATTTCTGCATATAACACACCTTCAGTACTATTAAAAGTATTTACATCTCCTGCTCCTGTTACTAAATCAGCTAACCTAGTTGCGATAGTTCCTGAAGTGGGGATATAGGAGGTTGCGTATGATAATTCTTCTATTTGAGCTCCCCAAGCAAATAAGTTTGCATTAGCAAGACCCGACATAAATCTAAGATTAGAAGTAACAGTAGCAGTTGCAGTCAATATAACAGTATATCTCGCCCACTCATCTGTAATTGTAACTGTAGTTACTCCAGTTGTATCTGCTCCAAAAAAAGATACTTGGTCTCCACCACCATTATTTTTGTAATATATAGATAGAGCATATTGATTCCCAATAGTCATAGCTATATCTTGACCAAGTCTATTACCAAAACCCGAATACACTAAGGAGTCAGCATTTTGTGTTCCGTCAGGTGAAACAGCTACGTTAGATGTGATTATTGTATTAGAACTATGGCTCCAACTATTATTGGTAAAATCCTCGCTAGAAGTTATTAGGTTTGTTGACTGGGGCTCCCACAACCAACTTCCGCACCCACTATCTGGCACTATTTCTTGTCCTAAAACTTCTTTAGCACTAATATTAGTTATTGATCCGTCAAAATTAGTACCTCTGAATTTTATCCTCGATGATACTGCTGTTAAAATTTCCGTATAAACTCCATCTGCTGTGCGAGGAGTTCCTGTAGGCTTCTGCACTTTTACATCACCACTTACATAGTTTTTTACCTCATACGTTACATTATAAGTTCTACCATTAGTTAAAATTCCAGATTGTTCTAATTCTTCATCACCACCATCTGCTCCATTACCAATTGCAACACCTCCGCTAATTGTCCAAGCATCCTCTATAACCCAATCTGTAGAGCCGTTGCTAAAATCTCCGTTTGTAACTTCCTCACTTCCTAAAATATCTTGATAAGTAAAATCCTCGTAGTTTATCCTAGGTAGGTTAGTATCATCTGTTATTTCTTTAATTACAATATTAGTTATAGAGCCGTTGAAATTAAGTCCATTGAAAATGAGCGCAGTAGCAGAAGATACTGCAATTTCAGTATAAACTCCATTTGCTGACCTACCACTAGTAGTTGGTCTTCTAGTACTTACAACACCACTTACATAGTTTTTTATCTCGTAAGTTATGCTGTAAGTTTTACCTATCGCCAAATTTCCACTTTGTACTAATTCCTCGTTAGTACCATTTGCTCCATTACCATTTGCAACACCATCTCCAATAGTCCAAGTATTCTCTATTACCCAATCTTGACCTATCTCTTTTACAGAGATATTGTCTATTGAGCCGATAAATAAATTACCTTTAAAGTAAAAGAAAGAGTTAGCACCAAAATTTTCTTGTATAAAGCTATACGACCCGTCACTATTCAAAATACCTATTGTCGGTGTACTTGAGCCACCAAATAATATACTTAAAGCCCCACCTTGATAGTTTGAAATTTCAAATGTTATTTTATATGTTTTGTTTTGTACCATCCCGATATTCTGCAAAGTTCTATCGTCAGTTGAGTTAGCGTTTATGTTTAATTTACCTCCACTTATTGTAGTACCTGTTCCTTTAATCCAATCTGTATCTGTAGCAAAATCACCATTAGTAATTAATTCTGAACCTTCTTGTTCGAAGTCTCCATTTGAGACAAGGTCACTTGAAAGAGTCGTCACATCTTCAATAAGTCCATCTTTATTTATTCTGGTAGCTACACTTCCACGTACTACGTCAAAGTCTCCGCTACCATCGCTTGGCTTAACACATAGTGCCTCGCCATCATTGTAGGCGGTTGGTGTGAATATAAGGCTTGATTTTCTTAGCAGGTTACCCTGTATTGTTTCTATTTCGCCTAAAGTTTGTTCTGTAGAAGCTGAGTTCTCGTAGTAATCTGCTCTCCTTTTGAGGGATGCGGATAGCATATATGCTAGAGTTTTAATTTCTAAAAATCTATTTATTATTTTACCTATTCCGATACCTAGTCCTAATCCTGGCATACTCTATCTTTTATATGCTATTACTGTACCTGATGTCACAGTTATACCTTGAAGTACACCGTAAATACTTAGACCTGCTGGTATTGCTAATCCAACTATAGCGTCACTGTTCGTAACGTCAGACACGCTTATAACAGAATCCTCTGTTGATTGTATTACAGAAAAAATTTCACTAGAACTAGATTCTCCTGTTGTGTAGATAACTAATCCTTTTTCTCCGAATATTAATTTTTCATTTTCGTTGCTCATCTTGATTTTATTTATTTATTGTTATTATATTTTTTCTATGCTTATAAACTTTATACTATATCTTATCCTCTGAATTCACCTGAACCTACGTCAGATATTTTAAAACTAAACTCTTCCGCTTCTCCTACCTTTGGTAGTATTTCTGTTATATAAACAAATAATCCCAAATCAATATCTGAAAAATCTATTATATCCCCTTGAACCTGAATAACACCATCTAGTTCTAGTCTTCCATATATTGGAAGGAGATCTATTAACAGCTGACTAGCTGCATCTGCTTCAGGATCATTATATGCTTCTGATAAATCAGTTGTCAAACTAGCTCTAGTAAACACATAAGGAGTTCCTAATGTTGCGAATGCTTCTCCATCACCAATAACATCTGGAGCTGAATTTATACTCGTACTCACAGAGAATGCTGCAGTTTGAGGTGTATGATAATAAAGATTACTAACTACATCAGAGACTAAGAAACTCATTCCACTATCAACATAATTAGTCAATACTAATACATCTGCTGTATACACAAGTAATCCTGACGTAATATCAGCCTCTGTTATTTCCTGGTTAGGAAGAACTGCTACTGAATTTAATGCAAGAGAACCAACGAAAGGTATTGAAGTAACCTTCACTTTATCTAGTGCTCCACTAGCTATAAAAGCAGGTGTTGTTTCTGTTGTAAAATTTGCGACAGTAAACACATGTGTAGATCCATTAGCAACTGGTACCTTGATCCACCCAGATTGAGTAGGACCTAGTGCTGCCTGAGCAGTTATGTTTAGTGTTATAATTCCCATAAAAACTAATTAGTATAGTTGCGAAAATACACTAAATACAAGTAAAGGCTATATTTATATTATAGCTAAAGCATATAGTGATTAAAATAAAAAAGAGAGAGGATAAAATCCTCTCTCTCTTTCTGGTTAGTTGTTTGTTATTGATTTAGGCTGATACCCATGCAGCTCCGTTATAGAATACTGGGCAATCTACTGCACCACCACCTGTTAAGGCTCCTAGGTAACTAGGCGTAGTTGCATCAGTTACATAAGCTCTATCACCTATAACTCCTGCTGGAAGAGTAGCTACAGTGTATCCCGTAGTACTTAGTGTTTTTACACTAAGAGTTCCTGCAAGTTTTGAAGGTAAGTCTGCTAAAGAGTTTATAGCGTAAGCTTCACCAAACATTGTTGAAGGCACAGTTGCTCCTATTTTAAGGTAATTGAATTCTGCATCTACAGAAGCAGTACCTATTGAACCTCCTGATTGAGTGAAGGTTAGATACGCTACATTTGCGTACTCTGTTACAGTACCACTATAAACCTTAACGTTATTGTTTAAACCGATTAAATTGTTCACTGTTCCTACTGCTAAGGCTGTATTATTGTTTACTCCCAGTAAAAAGTCTGTTGTAGCATTCCCACTAACGTAAGAAAATACAAACTGACCTGTTACATTGGTAGCATCTCCTGTTCCAGATGCGTAGGCTCTACTGTCTCCACCCACAACGTGAGTAATAGCACCGGTAGCTGAATGAGTAGCATTTCCTCTCATTCCAGTTACTTGTGTCTGATCTGTCGTAGATACATTCTCTATGTTGAATCTTGCGGCTCTCATCCATGATGTCCCTGAAGCAACACTATCTCCATCTAATGTAACATCAGTAAAGATAATATTATTTTCAGCGTCTTCTGTAATTGTATAGTCTACATCTATCTTTCCTATAAAGTTTGATTGAGCAGCAGATCTTCCGACCTCTTCTATTCCTGAGTTACCTGATACATACATTCTTTGTGTATCGGTTGCTACAAATGTTGTTCCTGCTGGCATTCCAACACGAAGTAATCCTGTTTTTTCTGAGTCTAATCCAGTAAATTGGCTTTGAGTCTGTTTCATTTCTTTTTATTTATTTATTTATTATTAATTATTAATGTACTATTTTTAAAATATTTGTTTTGCATTATGATCCAATTCTCCTAACTATAAATTCATCCATAGTTTCAGATGCATTAATTGCAGTTGGAGTTGCTGTTGGTAAATTCATTACGCATGTAATTGAATCATTTTCAAATTTACTTTGAATCTCTAAACAGTGATTAAAGTGGTGAGCTACATTTGTTGGATTGTTTACCAAAGGCAATGCAGGATTGAGTGTCTGAATATATGCCTCAGCCATACTTGAGGTCATTGTGATATCTGGATAGTGAACTTTATTTTTATAAGCAGTCCAATCAGCTCCAGTTAGATCCTCAATATTCTTTACTCCAGCACCTCTTAGGTAGTATTTTCTAGAATATGTGTAATCTTCAATCTCTGTGCGTATATTCCAATCCGCCAAATCAATAACTTCATAAAGTAAGTCATACGTTATTTGAGGGCTATTAAAAGCTACGCAGTCCACCGTCACTGCTCTATTATGAAGCGAGTGCATGTGTAATCCGTTACCTGCTGAACTTGACCTCAAGCAAATCTTACTTGTGTCTAGGTTGTATGCACTGGCATTTGCTATTATAAAATCTAATGCTTTTGGACCACACTCTAAACTCTTTAAGAGATTCTCTCTTTCTCCATCTACAGACATAAGCCTGTAGTTTACATAAGCAAACGCTATGTTGTTTGCTATGTAAGTTTCTATTGAAGCCTTAAGGTCGCTATCATATCCTACTGGATCATCAGCTCCTACTATAAACCCCCCACCGTGGTGGAATATTACTATACCCTTTGCTGGGGAAGTAGCAGTAGGAACAAACAAATCAATTGTTGTTCTGTTGTATTTGTCGTAAGGTATGTTGTTGTAATACTTAAAAGTACCTGACAAAGTTATTGGACTCGTTGTTGTTGTGTTTGCCATACTATGCGTATATCCAGTTAGTGCCGTCAAAAAATACTGGTAGGTTTCTAGAACCTGATCCAGCTGCAGTGTCTCCATAGCTTCCTACTGTTCCATCTGTAACGTATGCTCTATCTCCAAGTGTACCTGCAGGTAATCCTGAAACTGTATAAGACTTGTGTCCTAAAGTTTCAACATTTATTTCCATTAAGTGTCCAGAGGTGTCAAATGCTGCCAAAGTAATAGGTGCCCCTATAGTTGCCGTTCCTGCTATTGAATCATCAAAAGTATCTCCTTCGTGATAGTTACTTTTCCCATAATTAAACATTCTAAACATCTTGTCTAACTCTGCTAGTCCATCTTTTATCCTAAGTTTATTGTCTACTGATCCATTTTTAGAATGAATATCAATTATAGTATGACCCGTCGCTATATCCTCATAGGCAAATAGTCTAGAAAATTGATCTGCAGCAAGTGGGTTAGCCCCATCATAAATCCCAATAGATGCAGCAGTATCCGAAACTCCAGATATTGAAGTGTCTCCAACTAGCATACTTGAAAAATAGTTTGTACCTTCTTTTCTGTACGTGCTTGCAAAGCCCTCTATTAAGTCTCCTGTAAATCCAAAATCTGAATACACATTGCTAGTAGACTCTAAAACTATAGTACCAGCTCCTGCTATTGTTTCTTTATTCCAAAAGTCACCTATAATTTCTAGCTGCCTTGTTGGATCATCTCCACCAAATGAAGTCTTTCCACTTCTTGCTAGATCTTTTGTACTGTTGATAGTTCCTGTGTTTAGAGATGCTAAAGCAAATCCTGGGTTCACAGTCTTCCAATCAGTTCCATTGTACCATTTTAATTCATTTAGATCTGTAGAATCAACTGCCATTTCGCCATCTGCTGGGCTAGTGATCAGTGATATGTCAGAAGGCTTTAATATCACGCTATCACCAATAAATGAAGTTGCTTCTATTAAACCACCAAATAATGATGGCAAAACACTTAAGCAATGTATTGCTCTGGCTGTACCTCCTACAGTTGAAGTAAATGTATCATTCTGTATTCTAAGATACTCGAAGTCTCCTGTAATTGTTCCTCCTGAATTATCAAAGTCTAAAATTTGTACAATTAAATTCTGATTAACTGTACCAGCATTTAACTGTACAGCTACGTGCTGACCTTGTAGTTGATTTACATTTGCATTTGCATTGTCTAATTTAGTTACTATATTAGAACCCATAACATAGCCATGAGACCCCACGCCTGTTCCATAGATTTTAGCTTCTGAAAATGTACCATACATAGCTGGACAGTCTCCGCTACCACCATGGTAAGACCTGTTTGTACTACCTGTAATATAATAAGTTGCACCTGAACCTAAGTGCTCAGCCTTTGCCCATAGTCCATTTATATTCACAACAGTCTCAGTAGAGTTTGCTTTTGAATAAGATTTGATTCCATATACACTTGACGCAAACCCTGAACCATCTGTATTTTCTTTTGATGTATCAATTGATATTCCTACTGAAACATCATTGTCTACCTCTGTTCTTACTATTTCTATATCTCCTGATAATGACAGGTCATGTGCTCCTAGGTCTACATCTGTAGTGGCCCCTGTGTAAGGAACAAATCCTCCTTCACCAGCAACTAGTGTAGGTGCTCCTTGCTCGTTGTATACGTAGACATTCTCTGAACCCTCATCTATGGAGAAGAATACAGATCCTGGAGTTAACTCAGAAGGTAGGTCTACTACTTTACCTATGTATTGATTTTGTGATAGCTTTAATGCCATTGTTGTTTTTTTTAATTAATTATTCTTAGCTGAGCCATTAGGCTTGTTCGCAATTTTATTTTTAATTGCTATTTCGCTATCTCTTCTACTCATTAGATCGTTGTGCTTAGACATATCGTTAGAGAGACCTCTTTCTTTGATACCTAGCTCAGCCTCGAACTTCATGATGTCTTTATCGTCACCATCAGATTCAACACCTCTAGCGTCATTCTCCATTCTGAGTCTTTCAGTTTCAGCCTTTAGCTCAGCGATGTATCTTGTTGTCTCATCAGTTCTATTGAACTTCTGTAGATCAAGATTAGCTGCTTGCTGCTCTTGTAGAGCTTGCTGCTCCATTTGAGCTTGCATCTGCTTGTTCTGATCTTCAGCCTGCTTAGACTGACCTTCTTTCATTTGCTCTTCATCTTTCTGAATGAGTCTTTGTATTTCTCTAACAGACGGAGAGTTGTAGATTTTGATTGCTGTAGAGAAAGATAACATCTGGTTTTGTAATCCCAGCTGTACCATTCCTTCTAGTCTCTGCTCCATTCTATTGATTTCATCATCATTAGATACTGCAAGTCCGTAGTCTTCTTCAGCAAACTCATCTCCTTCTATCTCTGCCAATTGACGAGTCATATCGTCAGCAATATAAGAAAACTTAACTGTCTGTCCTTTCAACGCTATCTTAGCTGTCTCAAGTAATATCTGGAAACATCTTTTCTTGCAATAATCATGCATTGTAAAGAGTTCCTCAGTAATATGATTGGATTGAGATACTGCTCTTTCTACACCGCCAACAGTCTCCCTGTTCTCGACTTGTCCTAGACGCTGCCTAGAAACCCCAGTAATCTCATCCATCTGAGCTTTTGCAAACTCCATCATTTCTATGTGTGTCTGAATAAAGTCACCTATCTTCTGTTCAAGAACTCTACCAGTGGTATTACCTACTGATCCAGCAAGTCTACCTTTGGCCATTCCCTTTTGTCCTTCTTTGAAACTATCTACTACAGAGATACCAGATTTACGTGCGAAGTATAACCACTTGCTTACTGACCATCCTGTTGGAACCTTTGCTAAATCTAATTCAACAATTGATCCCATGTATTTAGATAACGCTTCATTTACTCTATGCCATGAAATGTCATAAAGATATTGAAAAGGCTTAGCTCTATCTACTAGAGTAACTGACTCTTCATCACCTGTATTATATATCTGACCAACTATTCCACATGAGTTGAATGATGGCTGATCTATTCTATTGTATTGTATTTCTCTTGGCTTGATTTGAAGATATGTATCTTTTCCGATCTTAACACCTTTCCACCACTGTGGTATCCAGAGTGCTTTAGACACTTCGCCCATTTCTTTGTTTACTATGTAGTCTTCAGATCTGAATTTAACTTGCTTCTTTCCTAGCTCGTCAAAGTATTCTATCTTAAGTATCTTCTTCATAGATCTCCAAAACATTCTTAAAACTCTAATGTTTCCTCTTCCATCTGTGTAAGAACCCCTACCTCCAGATTGTGCAGCGTCAAAGACACCTGTAGAATCTATGTACGAGTCCATACTCTCTCTCTCAAGGAGTTTTAGACCTTGGACATCATCTACTGCCATACTTCCTCCATCGGAGTCTGTAGAGGCTCCTGTGAACTCCTGCTCGTCAAGCTTCCTTGTTTCAATGTCACTAAGGTCATTGTAGTAAGTATCTTGTATTTGTCCAGGGCTCCAGAAGTCATCTATGACGATAACATCGGAATCCTCAATCTTATTAGAGTTTCCTCCACGTAGAGTATGAACCTTAAGTGGGTTCAGCTTCTCAAATGTTACTTGACCATTTACAATATCAAACATGTAAATCTCTTCTCCCATTATAAGGGCATCCTTGAATCCTTGTTGAAAGATTACCTTCATATCTAGTTTAGATATGTAGTTTCTCATCAAAAGGTTAGCTCTTTTCTCTCTAAGGTCTTGATAATCGAAATTAATGTAATCACCATACTTAGCAAGCTCTTGTTCTAATTCTTCGTCAGATACTTCTGACTGAATCATTTCCATTAGCCTTTCATCAACTAGTTTTTTCTTGTCGTCCTTTATTTTAGATAAAGTATCTGGATTAAGTATAGTTACACTCCAGTCAAACTTTCTCCTCTTCTCTTCTCCCACCAATACATTGACTCTAGGAGTGATGATTGGGTAGTGCTGAATAGCGTCGGGAACATGGTATTTCTCCATTCCTCCAGGATTAAGAATAAGTTTCATGTCCTCTACATTGGCTTTACCGTTGTATAAGTCAAGGTTTATTCTCTTGTGCTTAAGTTTTCTTCTTATGTTACTGTTGTTTAGGTAGCTATTATTATCAGCCCAATCTAAGTGATCCCTCCTCCACGCCTTACCTTTTTTGGCATAAGACAGCTTTTGGCTTGGGAAATTTTTCTTTGTTGACATAGTTGTATTTATTATTTCAAAGTTACGAAATTATCTGTGTTTTTCTATCTTTATATTATAGCTAAAGCCCAAAATCAGGCTCGCTATGTTGACGATTCATTTTGCCCATGGCCTTTTGCCAGTTAGCATCTAAGAATTCATCATCGTGAAAATAGCTATTTGTATCAACTTCAGTTTGATCCTCAAACTTGGTTGTGTACTTAGCTCTATCTTCTCTTAGTATCATTACCATATCCATGGCAGATACTCTATCCGTGTTAATATCAGGGTTCCAAGCTATACATTCTCTAATGTATCCTATACTTCTAATCCTTCTCAGGTTAGGTATAGACATGGTTGAGGTCTTACCACTGTCGTCATCATATCTTTCTTCCTCGTAAGGGGTAAGCATCCATGTACGTTGTAAGGTTTTACCTAACTTAATCACATCTTTAGTTGTTCTAGTTCCTTTAGCTCTGTTACCAAAGAGATTAGACTTAACTATCTCCATGTCCCTGAGTATTTCTGGACTATCTGCCAACAAGTGCAGTGCGTTATTGTTACTGAAGTAAGAGAACAAACCTTTAAGGTTATTCTCGTAGTTAGCTTGAGCGTTGTAAAACATAAGTAATCTTATACATGTTTCATAGAACTCATTAGCTAACTGAGGTCTAGCAGTGTATTCCGCTACTATCTTATCAGTCCACAAATCAAACACTATTATTGATGCCAACGATCCACCAATAGTGTAATCATTATCAATTGGGTCAATACCGGCAATGTATCTATTACTAAACACTTGGCCATCTCTATCCTTGTTAGGCATCTCAAATATCTCTACGGCACCAGAAGCTGATGACCCTCCTTTTACTCTGTAAGGGAATTCACGTATTGGCTTGTCATCTGTATTACGCCACTTAGCAAATCCTTTGTCATCATAGGTTATAACACCTTGATAGTGAGAGTCTAGGAATCCCTGCATGTCTGGAGCAATGTCTTCAAGATAATCTCTTAAATCTGCTACCGGGAATGCAACTCCCTCTGTACGCATTATAGCTTCCTGAGGAGTAATTGGTTCCTCTGCTTTTGTTTGTACAATTGTATTTACATCTGAGGATCCGTATTTTACTTTAGTCCTCTTTTTATTTATTTCTATTAGGGCTCCAATAACATCGCTATTTCCATTCTTATCCATCTTACCTCTATAGTTGAGGTAGGTTCCAAAGAAGAATGCACAGTTATTTTTCCCGTTTGTATTCTTATCAAACACGTTAGGTATTGAATGAATGTTATAACCTGCTGAGTTATAGAAGATTTCTTCTAGACCCTCAAAGGCCCCACCCTCTACACCACCAGTACCACCGGCCATCATGAATCCAAATGCAAATCCAGACTCTTCCACTGATGGTTGTGCAATTTTCCATGCGGTTAGGAAGTCATCAAACTTACCTGCTTCTTCCCATAATACTAAAGATCCCCTTTTACCACGGGCCTTTTGTGCATCATTCTTAAGAGTAACTCCCATAACCTCGTTAAGCACACCTTTCTCAGTACCAGACTTATTATCTTTAAACCCCATTCTCCAGTGCATGTCATTCAAGGAATCCTTTAATGATCTAGTCTTTGGCCATGGCGTATGTGTTGCATTCCAATCTATTACTCCTACAAACTTATTTAATACACCATCCTTGATGAGGTATTCTTTCTCATTTGCAATTGCAAAAGACTTTACTTTCTCTTTAGCTTTCTCTGAGTCACCAAGAATAAAGTTTCTTGCTAACATGTTACTAGCCTTTACTGAGTATCCACAACCCCTTCTCTTAAGATTGGCTCCATGCATACCTAGTGCTCTACACTGTTCTACGTAATGAAAGAACCAGTAATCTGCATCATACACGTAAGCAAACCCTTCTAGTCTGTCTGCTTTCTTTGTACCCTTGATTATCTCTGCTCTAAGCAGTGGTGCGTAGTTTAATTGGAAATAATAGTTACCGGGGATCCACTCACCATCAGATTCTCTGACTAAACCTTCTCTACATCTTCTAGCTTCTTCAGCCCAGAATCTATAGTAGGTTGAATTAGGATTCTTATTAGGATACAGTGTCGTATATACTCCGTGCTTCTCAAAATGAATTGCAGCTGGTCTAAAGTAATCCATATCCTCTAAGATGTGTGGATCAGTTAGATTAACAACTATTCTTCCGTTAGGATCTTTCTTTCTTGGGACTATGTCTGGATCGTCAGAAACTTCAGGAACTAGCGGGTTATCCCACCTGTCTAAGTCTTTCGCAAACTTACGATTAGGATCTGAGAGGTTCTGTATAAACATTATAGAGTCTATGCTGTCAAGAAGAGATTCTTTCTCCTCTCTAGGCATAGCCTCTAGCAGCTCCTCTGATACGGGAGTTTGTAGCTTATTGAACTTTCTCATTACATTCCTAGATCAAACATGCTAATATCTTTTGATCCTGATTGAGCCTTAAGGGCCTTCTCTCTCACAACTTCTTTTTCTATTTCATTTATAGCTCTAATAAGCTTTGGTATCTTCTCAACAGCACCAGTGATCTTACCTATGTCATGCACAGGCTTCTTAGATCTGTCATCTCTCTCGTTGAGGTCAACATTATCTAAGAACTCAGATATCTTCTGTAGAACTAGTCTAGTACTCTGAAGTAACTTAGTACTAGTTGTCTCTGACATCTTCTGGTAGAATGACATAGCCTCAACCATCTCTTTTGACTGTCCGTTAAACTTCTCTGGCAACTGTAGTGCAGATTTAACTGCTAGTATTCTTTCGTCTATATCTAAGATATGCATGAAATCACTTCTCTCGTCTACCATGTAGTATACATAAGAAAGATGCAAGTTTGCATTTATCTTATCTTTACTCTTGTCTTTATCGTATATTTTCTTAAATGCACTAAGCATCAAAGCTTGTGGGCTATACGCAACCACATTGTTTGTTATTTCAAAAATATTCATCCTTCTCCTTTTTTTGCAATATATATAAAAAAAGCCCCACAAACAAGTGAGGCTATACCATAAGTGTGTGACACTTTAATTTCTCAGGTCTGAAATATACTTTACATCCCTTTGTGTAATGTGCAGATACTCAACACCATCTATAACTTCTATTGGTAAATCATACTCATATTCTTTGTTTACCTTCTGTGCCATTGTGTCACTTAATCTTTTCTTAAAGTTTTCTAGATTAATTACCACTTCCATCCCTACTTCTAGTTGATCAGCATTTTCACCACATCTCAAAACAATTTGTTTCTCCGAGAAGTCCATCTCCATATCTGTATCACTACCCTTCCCAAAAGAAGCTGTTGGTAGATATATACCATTTTCAACTAGCTTATTTCTTTTAGCAGTAAGGAATACTCCAGAGAACAATGGTTGTATGTGGGGAGGTAGAGAAGTGACAGCTTGGGACTTGTCATACAAATCCTGCTTTACATCAGCTTCCTCTGTGATTACTCTTGTAGCATCTTCCACCAAGCCTTCTGCTCCTCTAGCAGATCTATCTCTTTGGTTAAAGAAATCTTTTATACCTAGGTCTCTTGCTTCGTTACTCTTCTGAATCTCCACTTGTTTCTTTACGTCCTTCATTTTTTTTCTTGTTTTTTTTCTTTTGTATTTCGTTATAAAGAAAATACGAAGCATATAGCTTTCCTATTGCAGGAATGTTAAAGTTCTTTTTCTTTTTGTCAAATTCCTCTCTTGTCAGTCCATCTTCAAAAACAATCTTCTTAGATTTCTCTTGAATAAATTTTGTTGGTGTGGCTACTATTTCCTTTACCTCATTAACAGTGAGCCCGTGCTTCTTTGCAATTTGCTCTATGACTATCTCGTGTGCTCTGCTAAATTTCATTATTCTTCTACTTCAAAGTTGAAAACTAGCTTAAACCCATCTTCTGTCATGTTTGGAATTAATACATGGTTAATTTTGTTCTCCTTGGTTAGTACTCCTTTTTTTCTTAATGATGTCAGCAAGTTATTAAAGACCTTCTGACTCATGTTATTTAATTCTACTCTTATCTTCCCTCTGGTCTCCGTAGAGAACAGTATCATGTCCACCATGTCTAAATTAGGTATCTCTCTTGAGAGTTCATACCTATAATAAAGCATAAGACTCAACGCCTCTATCTCTTTGTTACGTAGCTTGTGATAGGGTTTAAGAAACTCCAGCCAATATCTAAATATCGATTTCTTGTCTGTGTGTATTCTTTTTATGTTCATGTTCTTTCCTATCTTCATAATGAGATACCTTTACTTTTAGTTTATAATGATTCTTCTTCGAGTCTCCCGTAATATTTGTTTCTATGTGAAACATTGACTTTGACAAGACTTGATTAACCTTGTCCACTTCTGTATGTAACTCCCCAGCCTTTTCTTCAAAGTACCTAAGGTCAGACCCTTCTTCTTCGTGAAGATCTTCAGTTAAGCTACTATCCTTTTTAAATCTTAAGAGTAGCTTCATATTACTTTTTATAGGTTAAGAAGTCTTCCCCGTACTTTTCGTTGTACATTTCTTTCCATTCCGAGATATGTACTTCTCCCATGTCTGTATTGCTACAAGGTACGCAGTAGTCTACATTTCTTGCTTCTCCAGATTTGTTAGGCTCGAACTCTACCGTCTTTATATTAATGCTTAGGCATGTCTTGCAATAACATACTGGCTCGTTGTTGTAGTCTTGCTTCTTTACTATTTCGCTTAATTTACTCATATCGTTTATTATTTCTGTGTCATATACTGGGAAAGGGGCTAACTCATTGAATTGCTCTCTCCTTTTTATTTCCTCGTTTAATTTATTAAAATTCATATTAATTATTTTTATACTAATGCACAAGACACTGTCAACAGTGTTCCTGACGCACTCACCGAACTCTCTAGTGCTGTCCTTGTTACTTTGGCTGGATCTATTATACCTGCTGCAATCATCGGGACTATAGTGTCGTTCTTTGCGTTATATCCAAAACCAGGTTCTCTTCTAAGAACCTCACTTAGCTTTACATCTGGACTAACACCTGCATTATTACATATTGCATTAAACGGCTCCATCACTGCATTCATAACGATCTGCATCCCTCGATCCACATCAGTTAGATCTCCTTTCGCTAAAGATAAACAATTTTTTGCATTTATTAAAGCAATTCCTCCACCAATTACAACTCCTTCTTCAAGTGCTGCACTTACGGCCTCCTTTGCATCGTCCATACGATCCTTCTTCTCTTTCATTTCCACTTCTGACTTTGCTCCTACTTCGATTACAACAACTCCACCACCTAACTTCGCTTTACGCAAGTCCAGTTGCTTCGCTACATAGTCGGTTATCCCTTTCTTCTGTCTTGCTTCATCTATTATAGCTAATCTATCTGCAATCTTCTCTTCGTCCATTGCCCCTCCCATAATGATTGTAGACATCTGTTCTACCTTTACGGCACTTGCACTTCCAAACAATTGTTCCACAAAGTCTTCCGTCACTTCGTCTACTCTATCGCTTGGTACTACTTCGGCCCCAACTATAGCGGCAATATCCTTTGCCATTTCTTTTCTTACATCACCAAACCCTGGTGTCTTTATTGCACATATATTATGTCCACCTCTCATTTTATTCATCAACAGCGTTGACAGTGCGTTCCCTGATACGTCCTCCGCCATTACTAATAACGGCTTACCTCTCTTTATTGCTGGTTCCAGTATCGCCATAGCTTGTTCAGTTGTTGTTAACTTACCATCAGCTATGAATATCATTGCACCCTGCATAGAAGCTTCAACCTTATCCGGGGAGGTAGAGAAATAAGTAGACATCATACCACGGTCAAATTGCAGTCCGTCTACTTGATGTACAGTTGTCTCAAATCCACTACCAGCTTCAACACTGACAGCTCCACTATCTCCTACTTGTAAGAATGCGTCAGCAACAATACTTCCGATCTTCTCATCATTGTTTGCAGAGATAGTTGCTACATGCTTTACCATAGGTGAATCAAACGACATCTCTATACGAGACTCCATTAGCTTCTCTACTATTAACTCGCATGCTTTGTCCATACCTTTCTTAAGTTCTATAGGATCATATCCTGCAGCTACAAGCTTAAGTCCCTCGTTAAGGATTGCTTGTGTTAATACTGTAGCTGTAGTTGTTCCGTCTCCTGCTAGATCGTTTGATCTCTCAGCAACTCTCTTAACTACATTTGCTCCCATCTCTTCTAACCTGTCTTCTAGAATGATCTCCTGTGCTACAGTAACACCATCCTTGGTTACGTGAGCATCTTCGTTCTCTCTAAAGATAATAACATTACGACCCTTGGGCCCTAGCGTTACCTTTACTGCTTCAGCAAGTTTATTAACTCCCGCTTGAAGTCCTTCTGTTGCTTTTCTATTGAATTTAATCTTTGTCATTGTACGTGTACGTTATGTCAAGGTCTCCTGACGTTGTGCTTATATTTGTGTTTGTGTTTGTGTTATTCATAAAGTGCCATTCTGGTTTTATCATGCTTCTCCTACCTCCATTGGTGTTTCTAACGAAGTTACCATATATACTCCAGGTTCATTTGTCTCCGAGTATACTTGTTCGTTTACGATGTATGATTTCACTCCTAGTTCTATCTGTATGTGTGCAGTCATATCTAGGAATTCTATTACGTCTGGCCTTAATCTAATTAGTGTTATCATCTTTAATTGTTTTCCAATATCCCTCAGGACAGTTAGTTTTGTATGTTCTTGTCTTAGCTTCTAGTGGACATCCGCACTTAATGCATTTGTCTGTTGCTGATCTGAATGGGCATGCATTACATACCTCTCTTCTTGCAGCGAAGACTTCCTCGTCTTTCTCGTTAGAGATTCCAAGCTTATGCTTAAGTAGGTTCTTGTTACCGTCTACTATAGCTGCTAATTTGTTTAAGGCTTCTTTCATATCTTAATTATCTCTCCAAATCCCAACTTGGTATTAATTCATAAAATTGTTCTTTTGTCATTAGGGGTTCTTTTCCATTGATTAGAACATATTTCTTAAAAAAGTAGTACTTATCGTTTCTACATCTATTAAGTTCTTCCTTGTCTATGATTGTTTCTTTACTCATCTTTGGTTGTTTTTAACGAACCTTCCTCGCTTGTCTCTTCTTCTCTTTGTCCGTGGCATCTTATCTATACTCCACCAGACTAACCCCATTACAGGATCGTATTCAAACTTTATCATATCGAATATGTTATCTGCTCTAATTCTATTCTCATTTCTTTTATACAGTACAGAGCTTTACCTCCTACTATTACTTTTCCGATCTTATTGTGTTTATCAAGAGCTACGGACACTCTCTCGTAGAATGTGCTTTCAGCTAGGAGTATAATATGGTTCTCACCTCTCTCCATTGCGTCATCCAGCATAACCTTCAGTTTACTTAATAAATCTCTACCATCCTTAAGCCTTACTATTACCATCTTGTTCTAATTGTCTTTTAAGTTCGTTCTCTATCGCTGTACTCACATCGTTAACTGCTTCTGTGACTCGATCCATATCGAATCTCTTTGACTTTATTCCATACGCCACTCTCTCCATTACCATCTGTCTTTCTTGACTGGACAGTGAGGATCCTTTGTGTGCAATAAGCCCGTAGTGTTTTAACAGCAAGTCATCTTCGAGATTTAAGATTCTTCTCTTCTGTGGACTGATTAGTCCCTTGACATGCATCTGTTCTTGTAGTTGCTGTATTTGTTCTTCTGTGAGTGCTTGTTTTTCTTCCATGAATTAAAGATAAGGTATTTTGTCCTTATTCACAAATTTATTTTACCCAGAGTTATTAACAAAAAAAATACCACACCTCAGAACGAGGGTGGTATCTTAAAAAACACACACAATATTTATCTAAACAACTAATCTAAACTTTACTTTTAACAATAAAATGTAATTTTCCCTACGACAGGTGTTACCCTGTAGCAGAGATATGAATTACTTCTTATCCTAATTTAACCTTTATATCTTTTAGAGTCCGTTCTCATGACCTACGTGGGTAGCTTTACCTGCTTTGTTTATCCCACCACTCTATCTAATACCTAAAGGCCTGTTTCGTAATTACCGGAGAAAACCTTAACTCTATTTGAGTATACTAATCCGATGTCTAAGTTCCACCGTAAGGGAAGGAACTGTAATTCATATGGTAAATGAATATTACTTTGTAAATATACAGCTTTTATACTGTTATTCCTAATTTATATATCACTAAAAATTGATATACTGTATTTACTACACTTTGAAGACTTTCTCTTCTATAGCACTCATTGTTACACTGAGTATTCCTAAGTGAAACTGGAGCATGTATTGCTTATAATACTTATCTTCATCTTCTGAGTGCTCAAAATCTACTGTATTGAAGTTTACTCCAAATGCCAGACCTATGATAAAGTCAAAGTATATCATTGAGTTAGATCTACTATTTATTATTGGAAATGCTATTAATCCTGCTATTACTATTATGCTTATAAAGTCTATCATTATTTTATATGTTTATCTATTATTGTTTTAAATTGATCGAAGGACTGGACAAAATCAGAAAATAAAACTTCCTCTCCGACTTTTATTTCAAATAACCCTTTCATGAGCATTGATACTGATAATGTCCTTCCCCAACCAAGTCCTTTGTTGTAGGATTCCTCCTTCTCGTTATATGTAAGGCCTTTACTTATTAAGTACTGCTTCCACATCCTACCTCATAGTAAGCCATGTTACAACTGACCCTAAGGCTATTCCCATGGAGAGTGCCTTTACAAGTGCTACTCCTATTCTCTTATGTAAGTAATCTGCCTTCTGTTGTCTATTCATAATTTTATTTGTTTTAAGTATTAAAGATAAGTGTTTATATCGGAAGGGCAAAGGATTACTGGACTTATTTTGGATTTTTTTTATTTTTTTTGATTTTGTAAAAACTGGGGAGAGTGTGGGATAATATAACAAACAATCCCCCCATAAAACAAAAATGGGGTTATGGGGTATGGCGATTTGTATATGGGAAAGTGTTTTTGAGATACAGGCATACTATATATGAAATTGAACAATGCACTCGCTGCGCTCGCTACTCACTCAGATCTAATCAACTACATGTACACACATGCGTGGTGGTTAACAAAAAACACAACAACATGTTGGGTGATACACACAGTATACAAACCACTTCGTGGCATTCATCTTCGCACCTTTATTATATTATGGGATGTATTAGATACATGCCTTAAGTCTTATCATACCGGAGCGAATTTAGCAGGATGATAAGCCACCTATACAGCGTGTGTAGTGCTCAATGTCAGTGACCAATCGGGTCATCTAGAGCTACACATGTGGTGCGTATCATCACAACCTCATCACGAGGGTTGAGCCTAAGCAACTCATTTAAACAATTAAGAGCTAACAAGTTGACACAATGAAACTATAGAACTCATTGTGTTAGCTTGTTTAAGTAAAGAACCTCTTCGAGGAAATGATCTTATAACCATTATTATATCTTGGAGTGTATATATAGCATATACCTCACTAATCTAACACCTATACCTATGTTACTATACATAATTGGAGGCAAGACCTTCTACGCAGCATCACTACAAGATGCATTAACTCAGTCCCTAACTGCAACACAGGTTGCACAAAACTAATCACCATGAGAAGATTCTTTAAGTTACTAGAAGAATTAGGTTCAGGAGCAGCTTATGCACTTAGAAACTAGTATTAACACCTCAACAGTCAAAGATTGTTGGGGTGTAAGTATTCAACAGAGGTTAAATCATTTGCAACTAAGACGCAGACATTTAACCTCTGAGGATTACTATCAAGAGAGATTATTAATCATTAAAACCTTTAACAATGAAAAGATTAATTGAAAGCATCTTATGGGTGTTAATTATTAGCATTACATTATACACATTTACATTAGCCTTAACAAGCTAGTGTAAGTGTTAACAAAACCCTTCGGGAATTATTCTTATTACCATTATTATATTTTGAGTGCAATGATGCATCAAGACTGCAGGGGTTAAAGACCCTTTGAGGCTAACGTAGAGTTAGTTCGAGCAATGCTTGATGCATGGTTGTTATTTACTAACCTAACACCTATAACAATGCAAAACTCAATCGAATTACATTTAAGTACACAGTTGGAAGCTATTAACATGCTTACAAATGAGTTGTTTGACAGAATCCCTGATTACATGTATGAACATGCTGAAGAGGCTCTAATGGAGAACTTGTACGAAACAATGAAAGAACACCATCAACACAACACTGATGATGGTTTACCATTTTAACTTAATTAGGGCTATTAATTTAGCCCTATAATTTTTATAACCTAATACCTATATTATGAGATTTACACCAAAGACTACATTACCATTAGAAGATTTAAAGACACAACCATTACTTGATTGTTTAGAAGAGATTGTTGGATTACACGAGAGTTCTATGCAGAACATAACAAGAGTATTCTTAGAGCAACAGATTACTCTAATTCATGCTGAGATTGATGCCAGAGAAGAGGCTGATAAAGCTTGGTCTGAGTATGAAGACAACAAGTATGCATTAGCAAGATAAAATATATGGGGGGCTTAACAGCCCTCTTACTCTTGCGTACAAAACCACTTCGTGGAATTTTAATTTCATTACCATTATTATATATTGGACATAAGTCTAGATATGTTAGCAATCATAGTAAAATTGCAACCTAATTACCTACATACCATTATGAATTCATTCGTAGCAACATTTAAAAAGACCAACACTGACACTTTTAAATCTGATATTAACGGCAACATGCCTTATATCGGTAAAGTCTTAGCTGGTACCTCAACAGGTTCTATCATTAACGGAACTTTGTTCCAATCTGATAATCTGATTGAAAACAAAGCTTACTTATGCTATAACGAGCAACTTGAGTGGAAAGACAAACTGATTACTCACTGTCGTATCATTACTGAGATATCCTCTTTAGAGCTTCCTGCTCTTATGAGCCAACTCGGTAAAGGTACTCTTGTTAAAACAGCAACTGAGTAACTGAGCCTTATTAGCACATCCTTATTATTAGGGTGTGCTTCTTATAACCAACTTGTTAGTTAATTGCTAACTAGCTGTGCTCTTAAGCTAAAGTAGGGAGTAATTACCCGTAGAGACGAGGTGTGTTAGACACCTGAGACAAGAAGTTGAGATATTACATCTAGCATAATTACATATTGGCACATCCTTATCAACAGGGTGTGCTAATTATTATCTTATGCTCTTACCTAATCAACAATGAATCCATTCCATGGAATTATTCTAATCATGAAAACTTACTGTTGAGGTTATATTGTTATTAAGCCTCAGTAGCATGAATAGAATACACCCGTAATTAACCCAAATAGATTACAACCTGAAGTGTATTATTAATCCAGGCTTTAGAACAACTTTTTCATTAGATCATAAGGATAAATAGATTACACTTAATCAAGTTACTTATAAAGCCCCTCGCTTCGCTCGTGGAATTGTAACTTCATGTCCGTTTTTATATATTGAGTAGTATAAATTATAGGGCTTATAGTCCTGTGATATTATAAGAATATACTGCTCATAATACCACCGTCTCTGCGGATCATAGTACAGAGAACTCTTAGGGATTAATAGAGTATAAACAATAGTCCATTAGGTTTTAGGTTAGTTATGAGAGTGAGGACTCTTGTAACGTATTTGTTTAGAGATGAGAGGATTAAGGGAGGTTGTTGTTCAATGGATAACCCCCAAACCCCTCTCTAAGCAAAATATTTCCCCCTAGAATAATTTATACATTATTATTAATAGCTAAAATGCTTCTAATATATATACAAGGTTAAGTGTTGTCGCCTTTTTCAAGTACACACAAATATTAAAATCACCAAAATTATGTTCATAGCAAAATTTAAACAAGCGAGTCAAGACAGTGAAGTATTCAAAACAGACATCAGAGGTAACAAACCTTTCATTGGTACACTTATAGCAGGTTCTGCTAAAGGTACAATTATCAATGGTACAATCTTTCAATTAGATGGATTGCAAGAGAATAAGGCTTATCTATGTCAAAATGTTTACACTGAGTACGAGGGTAGAAATGTCCTTAACACTGAGATCATAACAGAAGTATCAACTTTAGAGTTGGCACCACTTATGGCACAATTAGGACCTAAGAATTTACAGGTAGCGAGTAACTCTTCTAATGCAGATGAGTTTACAGAGGCTGCTGAGTAATTCAGGCTATTGGGGTATATTAATTTATACCCCTCTTATAATGTCAGTATTAGATGGTCACAACTCCATCATTAGAAAGACAGAGTGAAATACATTGAGTAATCAATGAATAGCTAAACTAAACAGTATTAACGAAAACCAAATAGAGTTATGAAATTTACAAGAACAATATTAATATTCCTGGCTACATACTTAGCTCAGTTTATTATTACGATATTACTAGTGTCATTAGTTACAACTACAACACTAGAAGAAGCATTATACTCAGGTACTATTAAAGGACTATTAGTAGTCTTTGGTTGGATCATTCCAATCATAGTAGCATCAGAATATAATGAACAATACGCATAACATTAATATACTACACACCACTCTCATGACATATTGAGTTATTGATTGATAGTGGTGTTCTAGTATTATTTACTAACTAATTAAAACCTAAAGACCATGTATAGTGAAATAACATTGTTAGAGAAATTAAGTGAAGAGAATAGTGATCTGAAGCAAATAGTTAACCTGATGGAAGATATAATTGAATCTGATAAGAAGATCGTTAACTTACAGAGGGAGAATATAGAACACCTCAAGATGATCGCAAACGATAGACAAGTAACGATCAATCAGATGAACGAAGAACGATGGGCTGTTAGAAAGTTAGACGAAGATCGTTATGGTTATAAGCATGAATTTAATCATCTAATGTCTGACAATATAAGTAAGAACTTTACAGAAGATCGAATAGCCGATATGGACTGTGGAGACCCACATTGGCCAGATGGTTACAAGTGTGGATAAATATTACAAGGAGGTGGTCTAATTATAACCTTACGGTAAGGGAAACATGACCGTACACCTCAGTTCCTAGCCCTTTGAGTTATCTTACTTGATATCAAGATACTGGTGCACTGAAAATAGGACCGACAACCGATGAGTGTGAGGGTTGTCACATTATTAGGCAAGATTAATTGTGGGGCTCAATATGTGGGCTCCCTTCTTGCTTTTATCAAAAGATGAAAAGTAATAAAACTCGTACTGACTCTTAACTGAGAGGTGCATGTATAGTAGAAGGCAGGTAAAGATCCTGAATCATCTATTGTAGTAGTGACCGCAAGGTTGCAATGGTGAGAAGCTGAAGATAATACTATTCACATTTCTTCTACTACTACATGTTATTGTAAAGTGAACCCATGCTTATTGATGGTGCTAAGTGGTAATTCTTATTCCTACTTTACATATTATTAGTAACAGCATCCACAGCTGTTCATGGAGGAGAATATAGGGGTGCTCTTTGCACATGTCCGTAGATTATTCTCCTTATAGTATACTAGTCATTAAAAGCAGTAGTGGCTACCTGCGGATAAATAACGATGAGTTGAAGGTGGAATAATTAGATTATTCATAAGCCCAAGTGTATGTAAATGCATACAATAAACTCATAATCGTAGCCTTGACTGGATATATACTTTTGCGAATTAACAGAAGGCCTGGAACCCATCGTGGTGTAAGGGTAGCAAGGTTGGGAGCCCCGGCAAAAGTATAAATTAAAAGATAAATAAATGTAGTAAGGCGATTTCGTTGTAAAAGAAACAGAAAGATAAATGTGCGAGTCTTGTAACGTGAGACAATGGCCTGTTATCTACTACATTTTATTATAGTGTAATAAAC